>Ga0194116_10002402_pt1 | contig 24316 bp, 22 predicted proteins | sample TA2MahsurfametaG_4_FD_148617 | JGI IMG/M metagenome (GOLD analysis project Ga0194116, IMG submission 148617) | Freshwater microbial communities from Lake Tanganyika, Tanzania - TA2015008 Mahale S9 surface | ecosystem: Environmental > Aquatic > Freshwater > Lake | place: Tanzania: Lake...
CCAGGGGAGCCCTATTTTCCTTGCGATAGCTCTATTGTTATATCTGAAATCAATTACAAATCTGCAGTAACAGCAGATGCTGGTGATTGGTTTGAACTTCATTCAACATTAGATTTCGATTTGAATCTTGGTGGATGGGTTGTAAGCGATGGAGGGATTTCAACCGGTTTTGTTATTCCAATTGGTACAGTGTTACCTGCTCACGGCTATCTTGTGTTTGCTCAAGATGATGCTTTGTTTACTTCAATTCATCCGGGCGTGTCCAATGTTATATTACCCACTCAGATTTCTCTTGGCGGGGCAGAGGGTGTGCTTGTTTTCGATGAAACTGGTAAACTTAGATTTTCAGTGAATTATTTAAATGTTTCACCGTGGACAGTTGAGCCAAATGGAGGAGGAAAAACATTGGAGTTGGTAAGCACTACTGCGCGCATGAACGAGTGGGAGAATTGGTTTGCAGGATGTCCAAATGGTTCTCCGGGAACAGCTTACGATCCTACTTGCGGAGTGAATGTAACGGAATTGGAAAATTTATCTGATTTGGAAATCTATCCAACTGTGGCCGATGAGTTTATTGTGGTGAGAACGGAACAGGAGCAACTCATTCAAATGGTTAATGGTGTGGGAGAATTGATTCGAACGGTGCAGCTTTATCCTGGAACCAATAAGATTCTAGTTAATGAACTTAGCTCGGGACTTTATCTTCTGGGAAAAACGAAGTTTATGAAACGTTAGGGTATGTATGCTCGGAATCGTTTCCGAGCTTCAACCACAAATAAACTTCCTGGATAATCAGTTAGGACTCGCTCATACAAGGTATGAGCGATTTCTTTTTGGTTTAGATCAAAATCATTGATTTCTGCCATGGCAAAAAGCGCATCATCGGCATAAACACTATTGAAATGAATATTTAATATGGTTTCGAATAAGCTCAATGCTTCGTTTATTTTTCCTTCCTTTCTATAGATTTTGGCTTTCAAAAAAATAATTTCATCCGTGAGACTGTGATTAGGGAAGGAGTTGGTTATGCTGTCTAATGTTTGAAAACATGCATCATTCCTATTTTGAAATGCAAGTAAATCAGCCCTTGCGAATTGCATCATCGGTAACGGAATGGTATCCATGTTGAAGTTGTCTGTAATGAGCAATGAGAGCTGCATGGCATCATTTGAAATAAGTTTAGAAGTGGAAGCTTTCAAAACATCCAATTGTCCCTGTGCCCACTCGAAATCTCCGGTGTAAAAAGAGATTTTAGCATTTTTAAATTTTGCTTCGTGACCAAGAACATCTTCTTTAAAATCAAGTTCTACTTGTGAGTATAAAAGAGATGCTTCCCAAATGTTATTTTGAAATAATAAGATGTCGGCCAATTCCAATTTAATCTCCGCGTTTGAAATACGCGAGAGTCCATTTATAGCGAGTGCATCTCTCAGCAATACCTCTCCGGATTTTGCATCTGACAAATGAAATGCTTTTAAATGCCCCCAATCTTTTTTCAGTAAGGCAATGTCTTGTGGCTGGCTGATTTCACTTTGTATGGAATTGTATTCTGAATCAATCTGAAGGTATTCCTCTTTGCTTGCATTTGGTTTACTACGAAGAAAAGAAGAGGTGCTTTGAAGTTTTTTAATGCAAGCTTGTCCGTAAAATGGATTTTGACTTCCTTTGGCAATTACGGCGTTGTAGCATTTACTCGCAACATCGAATTTTTGATTGCTTTGTGCCAAAGCACCCAAATTCATGAGTCGTTGGCCATTTTCGTTATTTCGTTTATCTAATGCAAAAAGTTGTGTATACGCACCGTTGAAATCATTGCGTTGAATTAGAAACCAGCTGAGTAGTTCAGGGTAAATGGTCTTATTGGGTTCACTTTGAATGCGTTTTAATACCAAGGTTTTGAGTTCTGTGCATTTGGCTTCATCTTCAATAAAATCAATATTCTGCATGAGGGAAGATTCTATTTCACCTAACATACTTGCATCTTCTGAGAGAATATCTAAATAGGCGGCGAGCATGCCAGTGAAATTTCCAAGTGCTCCTTGTGTATTTGCAATTTCATAGCTAAACCTATACTGGTCTTTACTTTCTAACCTGCCCTTCTCGAATGTTTTCAATGCCCATTCATATTCATAGATGTCAGAAAATAACAAAGCTGTTTCTAAAATTGGAATTCGGTAAGCAGGGGTTTTTTCAATGGCGCTAGTAAATGCCTCAGTTTTTTCACTTTCTTTTTTCCAGGCAATGTAGACAGTGCCTAGATGAAAATAACTTTCTGCATCTTTCAATGCTTTGATTCTTTTTTTGCACAATGACTCTGCTGTTTTGAATTCATTCAATACCAAAAGAGTTTGTTTGTATTCTTGAAAAAAGGGAGAAACATTCACACCATCGTTCGCCAATTTATCGAAATACAGCTTGGCCTGTTCGTATTGTTTTCCGTTGAAATAATGAAGTGCTAACTCTAAATCTTCTTGTGCATAGAAGCTATGCGCAATGAGCGAAGTAATTAAAATGAGCAGAATTTTCTTCATTATGGTTGAATTCGAACTCGTGAAGAACGTAAGCTATCGACCCAATATTTTACTTGGGTGTAATGTCTATTGTATCTATTGTAAACACTGTCTGTTCTAGAAATGATAAATTCCATTTTGCTTACAAGGTCTTTATTGGCTTTTATTTCTTGCGCAATTATTTTTTTGTAATAGACGTCGTTCATTTCGTTTCCAACGGCGTCATGTGTTGCATTTTCATTGATGGCTTTCTTCAAATCAGTAATTTGATTCCGAGAAATAGTCAAGTTGTTTGAAATTTCTTCTCTTTTATTTCCGAGTTCGGGAATGAGTTTTCGAATGCTCCGATATTCACTCAATTCAAGCGACATGTCTTTTTTCATATCACCTTGGTAGTTGCTTTGAATGAATTCCAAATGGGCATTTACGCTGTCAACTCTCGATTGAACTTGATCCAATTGCAGTGCCTCGTATTTCTGAGCTGTATTTTCTACCGCGGTCGAAAGTGAATCGAGTTGTTGCACATATTTCGAGCGATCCGGTGTAGAACAGCCGACAATGATTAGGCATAAGCATGCGAAGAAAATAGCTCTCATAATTAATTTATTCTTTCAAATCCGCAATAGGGAACAAGTGCATGAGGAATGCGAATACCATTCTCATCTTGGTGATTTTCTAACAATGCTGCAACAATTCGTGGCAAAGCGAGTGCACTTCCATTCAAGGTATGAACGAGTTGTGATTTTCCATCAGCGCCTTTGAATCTGCATTTCAAACGGTTGGCCTGAAACGTTTCAAAATTTGAAGTTGAGCTTACTTCCAACCAACGCTCTTGCGCTGCACTGAAAACTTCAAAATCGAAGGTGAGTGCTGAAGTGAACCCCATATCACCGCCACATAAACGAAGTATTCTAAACGGAAGTTCAAGCTGATTCAAAAGTCCTTTGACATGGGCAACCATTTCTTCCAGATGCTCGTAACTTTTTGAAGGATGAGCAAGTTGAACAATTTCAACCTTGTCGAACTGATGCAGGCGATTCAACCCGCGCACATCTTTCCCGTACGAACCCGCTTCTCTTCTGAAGCATGGAGTGTATCCGGTAAGTTTAATTGGTAATTGCTCTTCCTTCAACATCACATCTCGAAACAGATTTGTCAATGGAACTTCAGCTGTGGGAATCAAATACAAGTCATCTACCCCAACGTGGTACATTTGTCCTTCTTTATCGGGGAGCTGTCCAGTTCCATAACCACTGGCCTCATTTACCAAATGCGGCGGCTGAAATTCTTGGTATCCTGCCGCCTGGGCCTGATCCAAAAAGTAGTTTATGAGTGCACGTTGAAGTCTTGCTCCTTTCCCTTTATAAACAGGAAAGCCGGCTCCGGCAATCTTTACCCCAAGCTCAAAATCAATAAGGTCATATTTCTCGCAAAGTTCCCAATGCGGGAGTTTGTTTGTAGTATTCGCATGAACATCGCCAGTGCTATATACAATTTCATTCTCATCGGCACCTTTCCCGAAAACAACACTGTGATGGGGAACATTGGGCACAAGATAGAGAAGCTGCTTTTGCTCTTCTTCTAAAGCCAAAAGCTGAACTTCCAACTCTTTCGTAGATTCTTTCAGTTCAGAAGTTCTTTTTTTCAATTCATCGGCTTCCTCTTTTTTGCCTGACTTAAATAAGTCGCCAATCGATTTAGCAAGTTGATTGGCCTCGGCAAGTTGACCATCGAGTTCATTCTGAATTTTCCTTCTTTTTTCATCAACCAAGAGAATGTGATGTACAGTTTCTGCAAAGTCTTTGTTGCGCTTATTTAGTCCGGTCAATGCAGCCTCTAGGTTTTCTCTTAAATAGGGTACTTGTAGCATAATGCGAATTTACAATGGGTTTAGTTGAAATAAAAAACTCTCGGCGAACCGAGAGTTTTTAAAATGAGTATTGTCTCGGGGTTAAGCCTGAAAGGGAACAACCGAAACAAATGATTTGTTGTCTTTTTTCTTGCGGAACTCAACAGTGCCGTCAATCAAAGCAAACAACGTGTGATCTTTACCAATTCCAACGTTTTCGCCGGGATTGTGATGCGTACCACGCTGACGAACAATAATATTTCCAGCGATACATCCTTGACCGCCATAAATTTTTACGCCTAATCGTTTACTTTCCGACTCGCGTCCATTCTTTACTTTACCTTCACCTTTCTTATGTGCCATTGTTCTAAGAGATTAAGTGATTATCCAATTTTTTCAATAACCAATTCGGTCAAATACGCACGGAAACCATTTTTCTTTTGGTATCCTTTGCGACGTTTCTTTTTGAAGACAATTACTTTGTCTCCTTTGAGGTGTTTCACTACGCGTGCGGTCACCTTTACACCATCTACAGCTGGGGCGCCAACAGTTATCTTTCCGTTGTCGTCTGTTAGAAGAACATGATCAAAGTCAACTTTGCTGCCTTCTTCATTTTGCAAACGATTAACGAAGATCTGCTGATCTTTTTGTACTTTGTACTGATGCCCTGCTATCTCAACAATTGCGTACATAACGTTAATTTTTAGTGTTAAAATTTCCTTTTAAGGGGTGCAAATATAACTCGAAATTGTTAATAACCAAAATAAATGCATGTAATCAGAGCGATTTGCTTCTATTCACTAAGTAAATTCCGGTTATAATAATTCCTGCAAATAGACCATGCAGCCAAGTAAATGGTTCGTGGTCTGCAACTCCCCAAAGTATAGCTACAACAGGAATAAGATACGTAATGCTCGATGCCGCGAGTGCTCCAACGCGCTTCGTAAAACTGAAAAAGAGAAGGTTTCCCAGTGCGGTACCCAGAAGCGCTAAGGTGGCTATTGCCAAAAATCCAGACCATCCGAATGCATTTTCTTGAAGCGTTGTCACAACTCCGTCCGAGAATGCAAAAAAGATACAGGGGATTCCTGCAATTGCCAATGAAATGGCACTTATTGCTGCAGCAGGGATACCTTGCAGTTTGCTGTGAATGGTATTTACACTTACGCCGTAACTCATGGTGGCCAATATAATGAGCCCACTATAGGCTAAATTTTGACTATCACCAAGTCCGCGCAGCGAAATGAGTGCAGCCGCTCCTATAAATCCAAGGCTTACTCCAAGAAGTTGATTGACTAATATTTTCTTTTTGAAAAAGAAGTATCCGATAATAAGCGTGAATAGGGGGGTTAAAGCATTCAAAATACCAGACATTGATGAGTGAATGAATAACTGTGCGTTGGTGAAAAGGAAGGCGGGTATACCACTTCCAAGTAGGCCCACTATACTGAGCCATACCAGATTTTTTTTGGTTATGAATTTTCTATGAACAATTAAAAAGGGAGACATAGCCAATGCAGCAATTCCTAACCGCAAGGCCGCAACTTGATTCGGAGTGAAAATAAGTTCCCCGTTTGATGATTTCATGCCTCTTTTCATGAGCATAAATGAACTGCCCCAAATGACGGCCAAGGATATAATGACCATGGCATTTCGAATGGGGCGAGATTCGTTCATTTTTTATTGCTTCGCGAAAGAATACGTTTTTTCGTTCAATTGAATGAGGTACAATCCGGATGCAAGGTGAGAAGTTGAAAGTATTTGTGTACCCGGTTGAACCATGAAGTTTTCGATGCATTGACCACGCATATCGAAAATGTGTGCCTGCACAGACGCATGGCCGTCAAAATGAATCACCAGTTGGTCTTGACAGGGGTTCGGGAATGTCCGAAACGAAATCTCTGAAATCTCTTCAACGGCACTGAATGTTGGTTCGAATCGATAAATAAGGCCGTCAGTTGGCTCAACATTGAGAAGCGAGTTTGGAGGAAACCCACCAAAATTTAAAAAGTCCAATGGGGAGATATTCGACACTGTTGCACTTTCTGGAGCACCAGACATGGTATAAAATCCTGACCAATCTTGACCTGATGCGCTGTTTAGATTTTCAATTAATCCACAGATGACACCGCCTTCGGGATGCGCAAGGTCGAATGCTGTGATTGAGTTTGGTCCATAATGGTATTCAAATACACCACCGTTCTCATAGAACCAAAGTTGAAAATTTGTTCTGTTTTCAAACGTGCCATTTGTGATTCCATCTTCATAGAACCCTACATTTTGCCATTCTACAATAAGAATTTGATTTCCCGGAGGGCCCACGGTAGTGTACGACACAGGACTTACCAATACATTGTTATCAGCATTTGCAATGTCTTCATAGTAGATGAGAAAGATGTCAATGAGCAGGTCATCTTGTACACCATACACAGTTGTACCGTAATCACCAACATACAATGTGTTAATGGTGTCATTGAAGGTGTAAAAAGGGAAGGGGAAAGGAACAGTCCAAGTTGGATCATCCCATACCAAGCCTTGGTCAAGTGATGTAGCCTCTTCAATGTTTTGATATGCCCCATTGAGAATGGTAACGGTGTAGTGTGGTCCTACTGCCTGTTGAGCAAAAACCCCGGCCGAGGCCAGGGTTAATGAAATAGCGATAAGTATATTTTTCATGATTTACTTGAAAGCGTCAAATCCAGTAACGTCCAATCCGGTTATTAATAAATGAATGTCGTGCGTTCCTTCATATGTAATTACTGATTCCAGATTCATCATGTGTCGCATAATAGGGTATTCTCCTGTAATACCCATTCCACCTAGCATTTGGCGTGCATTGCTAGCAATGGTCTTGGCCATATCCACATTGTTACGCTTCGCCATGGAAATCATAGCACTTGATGCTCTGCCTTCATTTCTTAATTGACCCAAACGAAGTGTAAGTAATTGTGCTTTTGTGATTTCAGTAATCATCTCAGCCAATTTCTTTTGTTGCAATTGAAAAGCTCCAATGGGTTTATTGAATTGCATGCGTTCTTTTGAATAGCGCAATGCAACGTCATAGCAGTCAAGCGCCGCACCAATTGCACCCCACGCAATACCATATCTGGCGCTGTCTAGGCATGAAAGCGGACCGCCAAGTCCAGAGCGACCCGGTAATAGGTTTTCTTTTGGGACTTTCACATTATCAAAAATCAATTCACCGGTATCGCTCGCGCGAAGGCTCCATTTTCCATGCATGGTTGGTGTTGAAAAACCTTCCATACCTCTTTCCACAATAATTCCGTGAATTCTTCCTTCTTCGTTTTTTGCCCATACCACCGCTACCTGTGCGAAGGGAGCATTTGAAATCCACATTTTTGCGCCGTTCAACAAATAATGGTCGCCCATGTCTTTGAAGTTGGTTGTCATTCCACCCGGATTCGAGCCGTGATCGGGTTCAGTTAGACCGAAGCATCCAATCCATTCGCCGCTAGCCAATTTGGGAAGATATTTTTTACGTTGTTCTTCCGAACCGTATTTCCAAATGGGATACATAACCAAAGATGACTGCACAGACGCAGTTGATCGAAGTCCAGAATCGCAACGCTCAAGTTCTTGCATAATTAGACCATAGGCAATCTGATCCAAACCTGCTCCTCCGTATTCTTCCGGGATATACGGTCCGAAAGCACCTATATTAGCTAGTCCAGGTAAAAGGTGTTGTGGGAATTTACAATTCTCAGCAGCCTCTTCAATGATAGGTGAAACTTCTTTTTTCACCCATTCTCTAGCAGCATCACGAATGAGTTTGTGCTCGTCAGTCAACAATTCATCCATCAAATAGTAATCGTGACCTTGGTATAAATCAGTACGCATGGTAATAAATTTTGGCAAATGTAATCATTCAATCGCAAGTGCGACTTAAACAAATCTCAATTAAAACTGCAAATAAATTGGAGCCACAGGGACATCGGCTTTCAATATTCCAACTACAATCAAAATAGCGATAAAGAACAGAACTTTAAATGCGAAAGGGGTTTTGGTTATCAATGAAATAATTTTCTCATTCCATTTTAACGGAATTTGATGAAGAACGAATGCACCAACAATTGCGAAAACAACCCATTTGTAGTGAATAACAAATTCCTGCCATGCCGAAACATCCATATTTGTAAATATTTGCTCAAGAATGATATGACTCTTTTCAATTGAGCTGGGGCCGAAATAGATCCAACAAAATACCACGAAGTGAAACGTGAAGGCGATTCCGAATAATTTTTTCCAAGAAAATCCGGGAACCTGAACGGTTGGTTTTTTATTCCCCAATAACCATTTGTCTACAGCAAGAGCTGCACCATGTAAGGCCCCCCAAGCAATGAAAGTCCAATTGGCGCCGTGCCAAAATCCGCCCAGCAGCATGGTAACAAAGAGATTGAAATAAGTGCGCACTTGACCCTTTCGATTTCCACCAAGTGGTATGTACAAATAGTCTCTTAACCAACTTGAAAGTGAAATGTGCCAACGTCTCCAAAATTCGGTAATGGAGGAGCTTTGGTATGGCGCTAAAAAATTAATTTCAATTTTCAATCCCATCCAACGCGCTATGCCAATGGCCATATCAGAGTATCCACTAAAATCACAGTAGATAACCATGGCATATGCATATACTGCCGTTAAACAATAGAGACCACTGTACCGCGTTGGATCATCAAAAACAACCTGCACAATGTTGGTGTACAAGAAGTCACTGATTACCATTTTCTTGAACGCTCCGGTCAGTATGAAAAAGAATCCGTAGCTTAAATCTTCCGATTTAAGTTCTATTCGTTGTCTAATTTGTGGAAGAAAATCGGCAGCTCTCACAATTGGACCCATCATGAGTTTCGGGAAATAGGAGAGGAAGAAAAGGTAATCAATAAATTTATTTACAGGCTTGAAATGTCCCTTATACACATCAACGGTGTAGCTCAAATTTTCAAAGGTGTAGAACGAAATTCCCACGGGAAGGGCCAAATGCAATAACTCATAATTTCCATTCCCCCAATCATTCATCATCTGAATGAAAAAGTCAGTGTATTTGAAATAAAATAAAAGACCCAAATTAAGTGCAATACTTCCAATGAGCAGTGTCTTCTTAAAAGCGTGGTTATTCGATTTTGCGATTGCATGACTTAAGTTATAGTCGACAACCGCGGCAGCGAGAATAAATACCACATACTCGCCACAAGCTTTGTAAAAGAAGAACAGTGAAAACAACGAGACAATCCAAAGGCGCAATGTAACCCGCTTGTGAACAAGCGCATAAACTCCGAAAAACAGTGTAAAAAAGAAAAAGAAGAACGCCGAATTGAATACCAACGGTGCGGTAATTTGAAATTTCAATTGTTCAACAACGGCATTCCAACTAATCATGTGTCTGGAATTTTAGAAGATGATGACGAAATGATTTGGCCATACTCTCACCAGCAAGGTTGTATCCTTTCATTGAGAGATGTATTTGCATCGAATCGGTCAGCCCGAGTGCAGCCCATTTTTTCATACTTCCATCCCCTCCCATGCAAGAGAACAAGTCAAATACATAGAGGTTATAGGTCTTGGCTAGTTCCAATTGAATGCGTTGAATTCGCGGCACCAACTGGTTGGGAACATAACTGTATCTCTTACCCACTTTCTGTGAGATACTTACGCCTGGTGGAGTTGTGAGAACAACTATCGGTGGAGATTCCAATCCAGCAAGTAGTTGAATCATTCCACGAACTTCTTCTCGAAAAAGGCTGTCTGAAAATGAACTTCCTTGAAAGGCTTCATTCGTACCCAGGGAAAGAATGACTATTTCTGGTGATAAACTTTCAATGTGTTTTCTGAAGTCTTCGGCTTGGTTGTATTGATTAAATGTAGCTCCATTTACGCCTATTGAAGAGACAACGGCTCCCGATTCTTTCGATCGAACATATACCCCTTGTAAGACAGACGAATTTTGAAGTTTGTACTTTTTGATGTGTGAAATTCGAAAAGAAAAAATTCCCTTTTCAAAATAAAAAACAGATTTGAAAGGTGTACTTTCAGAGTCTATGAATTGACCTTGTATTCCAGTTCGTGAATGAACAGCATAGTGGTAATTGGAGTCAAGATTAGAGGAGTGAAATACGGTAACGAAGTGAATGGCTGGAGTTTGCGTGGAGTCGAATTTATAGTCGATGTGCGCATCACTTCTATTCTGGTAAATACTGTATCCGGCTATTCCAATGGGTTGATTGGGATTTTTTGAAGTTACTTTATAGGGTTGCCATGGCACATTCGATGAAGTCTTGTAACTGCTATGTCCATTTGTATTCGCCAATTGATAGGGGTAAGCCATTCCATAGCCACCGTCACCGAATTGTTTTTTTAATATTTTCCCAAGCGGTGCCGCCATAACTCCCGGTTGAATATGCGAGTCGCCAATTTGCACAACATCTATGGGTAGATTCATTTCTTGAGTGAAGTAAAATAAATTCTCAATAGCGAAAGGCTTACCAATTAAGGAGTCTTGTTCATGCACCATTTGAGCCTTAGCCACAAAGGCTAAAAACAAGCAAGTGATGTTCAAGATAATTTTCATGCTATGGTTTTTGTTTTTTTTGCGTGTAGACAGACTGAGAGCGCATGAGATATTCGAAGAGCAGATTGCCAACTACTTTGGTGCCGTCTCTGCTTAAATGGGTGTAGTCCGAATTCGCAAGCTTAGGAATTGAATCTTGCACCCAAGCAACAATTGATCCTTCACCACCCATGGCTTCATATAAACTAAAGAATGCACAACCGTTGTTTAATGCCGTTTCGCGTTGAATTTTCTCCAAGTCACGAACGGTTACATCGCTCTTCCATTCACCCTTTATTTTCCTTCCCTTATCTGAAACACCCACCACCAAAATAGAAGCCTTTGGAAAGCAAGATTTTAAATGTTTTATGGTTTTATCCAAGTTATTTCCATAGCCTTTGTAGTTCGAAACTCCCGGTGAGTGAATGTTCAATCCGAATTCAAGAATGATTAACCTGTAATCCAGAATTTCTTCCAAGCTCGAGAAAAGATTTTGCGGAAGCTGACTCAGTCCAATGCCGGAACTTCCTCTAAATGCAAAATTGTCAACATAACAACCTTTTCCATTTTCAAAATTCAAACCGTATAACGCGGGCGCACCTTCATCGCATTGAATGTTGATTTGCTTGCCTTCAGAATTTGGAAGTTCAAGATAGAATTTTCCGGGATTTGGCCATTGAATAAAAGATCGTTGACCATTTACAGTATAGGCTAATTTTCCGGATGAGTTGGGATGAGCTATGAGCCAAGCTGATTTGAACGGATGTTTCGAAGCGGTGTAAGTTGCGCTTGCACCTGGTTGTGCAACAAATATCTGCCCGGCTGGACCTACTTCAAATGAACTGGAATTATTTTGAATTTCTGAAACTCTCCAAAAATCATTGAATTGATGTCCAATGGTAACGCGGTATCCGGCAACAATCGAAGTTAAAGGCATCCAACCGACCCCATTTCCTCCGTATTTTTTTTGCAATGCATCACGTAAATCACATGTTAAATTGTCTCCTTCAATTTGTGAATCTCCAAAGTGGGCAATGTGAATGCTTTTGGAACTCATTGGAAGTTTATCAAGTCCTTCAAAGAAATAATCGAGATTGCCATTCATTTCAACCTGGCCCTTCCCAACTTGTATGATAGAGTCTTTGTAGAGTGAATCTTGAACTTGTTGAATGGAATCTTGTATCAGATTTTCCGTTTTTATTTCACTTATAAAGTCTACTTGAAGTTTCTCTGGAAGCTGCTTCACCCAATATGAGTATACAATAACCCCTATTGCTGAAAGCAATAACAGAATTGCAATTTGGTACAGGGGATTACGCATTGGGTTTTCGTGGCTTGCGAAAATACGAGGAAATCCGGCTTTTTAGGGAGTTTCACGTTGATTTTCATAACCCTGATCAATGTGCAGAGGGAGAGCATTGCATGCATTTACAGCAAGCACATCACACCTTTCATTGTAGGTGTTCCCAGCATGGCCTTTTACCCATTGAAAACGAATTTGATGTTTTTTGGAAATTTCTAAGTAGCGTTTCCAGAGATCAGGGTTCTTCACATTTTTCCAGTTTCGCTTGATCCAACCGTTGATCCATTTCTTCTCAACTGCATCTACAACATATTTTGAATCGCTGAAAATGGTAACATTGCTGTTTGGAATTTTCAATAATTCGAGTGCAACAATGACAGCCATGAGCTCCATTCTGTTGTTTGTTGTGAGGCGAAATCCTTCAGCCAATTCTTTGTAGTATTCTCCAGACATGAGTACAATTCCGTATCCGCCTGGACCTGGATTACCCTTCGCTGCTCCGTCTGTATATACGGTTATATTCATTGATAACCAAGGGTTTGAGACAAACTGCGCAATTCGTTATCGAAAGATTTTGTGCTGTCAATAATGAAGTCACATTTGGAAATATAGGGTTCAAGGAATTCTTTTTCAGCCGGACGAACATGATTGTTCCATTGATATCTTACTTCGTGTTCAGGATATCCTCTTTCTCTAAGATCTCGGTCAATTCTTCTTTGCAGCCTTAAATCTTCAGGTGCATTTAAGTAGATTTTATGGTTTAACCGTTCAAATATTTCGTTGAAGTGAAAAACGAATAAGCCCTCCATAACTATGATTCTCGCTGGTTCAATGCGAACTTTCTCAGGTTCCCAAGCGGGATTGTTAAAATTGTATTCAAGGAATTCAATGGGTTTCCCGGCGAGTAACATGTTCATGTCTTGAACAAATTTTTCCCTATTTATTCCCGTTGGCAAGTCATAATTCACCCAGCCATTTTCATCTCTATGCTGTACTTCTTGAGGTTTGTAATAATTATCTTGAGAGACCAGTGCTAGTTCGGCGTGCGGTATGCGCTCCTTTAATTGACGAAGGAAAGTTGTTTTCCCAGATCCACTGCCTCCTGAAATGCCTATGAGTATTCGATTCACTTTTTTTTCGATTGCGTTTTTATGATTTCCAAAAGTAAGTGAGCTTCCTCTTGGTTATCAATACAAAGGAAAGACCCATTTCCAATTTCTGAAAGTTTCTTTAAATTTTCTTTCGCATGTGCTGTTCCTTGAATGACTACAATTGTGGTGTATATTTTTTTTCGTTTGGCTTTCCGAACTAATTTTTCAATCTGAATTTCATCTTGTTTTTTAAATGCACCATCAGTGATTACAAAAAGTTGATTGTTTCCTTCCGTTAGAAATGATTTTTGTAAAATTTTAAAAGCCTTTGAAAACCCTTTGGTTCCGCTGGTGCTACCTGCAGGGTTATTTTTTTCAAAATAGGCAATTTGTTGATTGAGCTCGTTTCCAATTTCATTCTCAAAAATGACCTCTGCTTTATCGGCATAAGTAATCATTGAGATTTGATCTACAACTCGAAGTGTTTCACCCAATTCTTCAAAAGCGATTTTAGTAATGGGCCATTTTTCTTTGGTAGCCATGGAACCACTTTTATCTACTAGAAAAGCAATGTTGTTCGGAGCATATGAAGTTACTGAAAAGTCGAAAATGGAATCTACAATTATGGTTTCAATGAGATCCAAAGAATCAATTTTAAATTCAGGTTGAATGGTTTGTTCAAGTTCGAAAACAAATAAGTGATTTCGAGGATTAACTTGAGTTGAGAGACTGGTTCCAATATATCCGTCCTTTCCAGCGTACAACGTGTAGTATCCAATGGGCACTTCAGATTGAAATTCACCTTTTCTATCTGTTTTTCCAACCAGCAGGGGTAAGCGCTCATCTAACAACTCAAATTGAGCGTTGTGGATAGGAAGTTTTGTGGCTTTATCGAGAACTAAAACATCAAGGTTGAATTGTCCACAGCAATTTACCGGCTGCTTTGAAAAGTCGGGACAAGGCAATTCTTCGGTTAGATTAACGTAGGTAACTTCGCTCGCAATTTCTAAGTAATAGGGAGTATTTGAAGATGCAAAATAAATTGGAATACGTTCTCGGAATCGGCCAGTTTTTCTTGGGTTGAATTTGATTCGAATAACAAGACTGTCTCCGGGAGCAATGTCTTTCGTGGAATACAAGACTTGAAAATTGGTTGAGAAATCTGCTCGAAACAAGTGATCCGTTTTACTCCCTTCATTTCGAACCACAATATCAACTACTTTATCGGTGTATTTAGTTAGTATTCCAAAATCAATTTTTTGATTTGTCCAATTCACTTGACCGGAAATACTTCCTGAAACAAAAATTAGAACAATAAATACGAGCCTATTCAGTTTCCAATTTGTTTGCAATTGTGCGGTCATTTGCTAGTCGAGGAGTTTTATTTTGCCCACCTAATTTCCCTTGTGATTTCATGAAAGTATTGAATCCTCCTTTTTTTACTCGTGTAATTTTCAATGGCCGAAGCACTTTACCTTCAATTAAATCTCTGTAATAAACATTTTGCTCTTGCATTTTATTGTCTAACAGGGATTCTAAGTCGGAGTTTTCACATGTTTCATTGAACTCAATAAACCATTCGTGGTAAGGAAGTCCGGAAGTTGGATTCACTTGCGGAGCAACATGAAATTCTTGTACTGTGAATTGAAGCGTCTTTTGAGCAAAGGCCATTGCTTTTTCAACTTCTTCCGCAATGACATGTTCTCCAAATGCACTTGTAAAATGTTTTATTCTTCCTGTTACTACAATTCGGTAAGGATTTGTTGAAACAAATTTGACGGTATCACCTATACTATATCCCCACAAACCAGCATTGTTGGAGAGAATAAGTGCGTAGTTAATTCCAATTTCCACCTCTGCAAGACTATACCTTTTCGGTTTGTTTGAAAAATAATCATCTGCCCGAATGAATTCGAAAAAGATGCCGCTATTAACATTGAGTCGAAGACCATCTTTGGTTTGAGAGTCTTGATATGCCAGGAATCCTTCGCTGGCAGGATACAATTCTATCTTGGGAATTTCTTTTCCTATGAGTTCTTCCATTCGTTTGGCATAGGGGTCAAAACTCACTCCGCCAAAAGGGAACAATTCGAAATTTGGGAAAACTTCGAGTACCGTTTTTTTTCCAGTGTAATCCAAGAGCATTTCAAAGTACATCTGAACCCATGCCGGAATGCCCGAAATTAAAGTCATATTTTCCTTTGATGTCTCAACTACAATTTGTTTGACTTTGGTCTCCCAATCGGCTATGCAGTTGGTTTCGTATGCGGGCATACGATTTTTTTGTAGGTATGTTGGAACGTGATTCGCAACTATGCCGCTTAATCTTCCGAATGGTATACCAGAAGGAAGTTTTTCTAATTCAGGACTGCCTTGTAGAAAGATCATTTTTCCATTCACAAAGTTTGAATTCTTTGTTTCGCCGATATAATTTAAAAGGGCATTTTTTGCAGAATCAATGTGGTTTGGAATGGAATCGCGTGTGAGTGGTATGTATTTGGTTCCACTCGTGGTGCCTGAGGTTTTACAAAAATATGTTGGTAAATCGGGCCAAAGAACATTGTGCTCTCCATGTTTGACAGATTCAATGTAGGTGCTCAGTTGCTCATAATCTCGAACGGGAACACGCTGTTTGAATGCATCGTAGGTTCGAATGCTGCTGAAATCATGTTCAATTCCAAATTGTGTTTTTTTTGCTCGATGAACAAGATGGAGTAGGACTTTATTCTGAAGCGTAACAGCTTCCTTCGCTTCGTTGATAAGCTTTTTATGAACGTAGTTTCCAAGTACCAGACTTGCAGCAGATTTTACAGACATGCAACTATTCTATGATGAGGTTTTTAGATGCAATATTTTCACCATACCGAACAAATATTCGGTATATGCCTGATCTGTATTTTGAAATGTTCAAATCGTAATTATGAACGCTCTCAGATAAATGTATCTCCTCAATTAGACTCCCATTCATAGCATAAACAGACACGGTTTTTTTCTCCGTTCCGGGGAGTGAAAGGGTAGTTTGTTCATTCGCCGGATTAGGGAAAATGCCAAATTCATTTTCTGATACAAGTTCTTCAGTCCCTACGTATGGACCAAAATTCATTCTAACCATGGGAATTCGTGTGAGGTAAAAAAGGTCAGATTGATTAAAACGAACCCAAGCGGTTAACTCTTCGGAATAGCCAGAGAGTCCAATGTATACACTCCCGGGCCCTTCTGGGCTTCCAACAGTCACCAAGTATGCACCTTGAGAGAGGTAGACGGGATTATCAAAGGCGAGAATTTTAATGTTTTCTTCGCCATAACCATTGATGTCTTCTGAGGTTACCGGATAATCTAGGGTTGAGGCAATGGCATTTCCAATGCCGGTATCTAATGAAAAGGAAAATATAGTCGCATAGACAGATGAGGGTGTTGTGGTTCCAACGGCAAGAGCAACTCCAATACTTTCTACAAAATCTCCAGCGGGCAAGAGATAGACACACCCCATGTCAAAAGTGGCATTAAGATAATTATCTGTAGGTAAGAAGACTGCATTGAGGTCACCTTTATCTCTAGCAAAAGTTACAGGGGTAATCTCAAATGTGCGTCGCTGCAGGCTGTTCGCAGCGTTTTCATCAGACTCCGATTGGTTGGCGAGGTAATCAATGGAATAGTGTCCAATTGTGTTTGGCATTTGATATGAACCCACTTCGAATGGTGCCATTTCTCCTGCGCTAACAACTAAACTATCGGGGCTAGTTGCTGTGAATAATACATTTAAGGTTTCGTCATGCGACAGTGTGGCACTCAGCGAAACATTGGTTTGGTTGTTTGTTCCGAAGTTAAAAACGTTACCTTGAAATATCAGCTCGGGAGCAAAATCAACAGGATATTGGTCGTATTCAAGAAATTCAAATCCTGTTGTGTGCGTGGGATCAAGAATGTCAAAATCGCCAAAAGTTGCATCTTCTGTTAAAAGATCGTTTGCGAAAATATCTATGAGTTCAATATCGTCTATTTGCCAGAAATAGTAAAATCCATTGTACACAAATCGCAATCTAACATTGTTGGAATTGCCTGCTGATGCTGGTAATGGAACGCGAACGAGTAGCGCGTTGTCAGTGGTTAATCCTTGGTCGAATGTATTGGTGTAAAGGGTATTCCAAGGACCGTTGTCAATGCTGATTTCCACACCTGTTTCACCAGTATAATATCGTGCATATTGTTCAAATTGCAATGCAACGTTGGGGTGTCCAGTTAAGTTAATTGAGCTTGTGGTAATGGAAGCGTTGTGTGGGCCAGGAGCCATACCCGTTCCGAAATACTGAGCCGTACAAGGATTTGCATTGTTATCCCAGTAGTTCGAATCGAATAGGATAAATCCGTTTTCAGTAGTCGTGCTTGCAATGGGTTCTCCTGTTAATCCTTCAGGAATACATGAGCCTCTTGAACCTATTAGATTACTGGGGTTCGTTGCAGGACCTCGATACTCCCAAATAGCCAATGATGGGTTCCCTTCATTGATCCATTCTGATGGAATACCTTGTGAAAAATCTTCTGACCAAATGGGTATGGATTTGTGAGAAGAGATGTGCTGTTTTGAGTCAATGTAGGTTCCGTTGGCAGCCTTGAATTGCCCATTCGCTTGAATGCAAATGATGCCGGCAAGAATGAAATATAAATTTTTCATTTTTCGAGTTGAGTATATATCACAAAGGTAGAGTCAACTTGCAATCGATGAAGACGAAAAAGATGAGTTCCATGAACTCCACTGTATTTGGCTTGCAATTGTTGTTGATTGGGCAGGAATGGTACTGAAGTGATGCTTTCTGCAAAAGGGACTTGGGTGCCAAAAACTTTGAAGATGGCTTCTTTTATGCACCAGATAGTGGTTAATTCTTCCAATGATTTCGCCCATTCGAGTTCATTGCTGTTGCAAAATTTGGTTTTAAGATTTTCGATTTGGGACTTACATGTTTGAATGTCTAAACCGCAAGGTAAATCGGAACAATAAATTCCGCAAAGTGCTTCGTCATTTGAAATGCTGATGTATTTGCCTGAATGAAGTAAAGGCTTTCCTTCGTCATTATGGTAAATGTGATTTGTGAGGTTTAATTGTTCTAAAAGTGAGGATAAATTTGCTTGCTGGGCCTTTTTCAATTCTATCTTGTTTAAAGGCTTGGAAGCATCTAATTTCGAGAGTGTTAATCCGCCTTCGTGAAAGAAAAAAGCCATTTTGCTTGGTTTGTTGAACTTTGTATTCGATTATCTTTGACAAAAATAATTCAGAACGCATGGAAGCTACAACCAAAATTGCAATGAAATACAAAGTAAAAGACATGTCACTCGCTGAGTGGGGAAGAAAAGAAATAAAATTGGCCGAGGCGGAAATGCCAGGTTTGATGTCGCTTCGCGCTGAATTCGGTTCCGCGAGACCTCTTGCTGGTGCTCGCATTGCAGGTTGCTTACACATGACTATTCAAACAGCAGTATTAATTGAAACCCTTGTTGAATTGGGTGCGCAGGTTTCATGGAGTTCATGTAATATTTTCTCAACCCAAGACCATGCAGCCGCAGCAATTGCAGCCGCAGGTATTCCGGTGTTTGCTTGGAAAGGAATGACCAATGAAGAGTTTGATTGGTGTATAGAACAAACCATACATGCTTTTGAAGGCGACGAGCCGTTGAATATGATTTTAGATGACGGTGGTGATTTAACCAATATGGTTTTCGATCAATTCCCAGAGCTCGTGGCGAATATCAAAGGCATCTCTGAAGAGACCACCACGGGTGTGCTTAGACTTTATGAGCGTGAGAAGAATGGCACACTTCTTCTACCAGCAATCAATATCAATGATTCAGTGACGAAGTCGAAATTTGATAATAAATACGGTTGTCGTGAATCTCTGGTTGACGCATTAAGAAGAGCTACAGACCTAATGATGGCAGGCAAGGTGGCTGTTGTTGCAGGATATGGTGATGTTGGAAAAGGTTCTGCCGATTCTTTGAAGAATGCAGGTGTTCGCGTTATAGTAACAGAAATTGACCCTATCTGCGCATTACAAGCAGCAATGGAAGGTTATGAAGTGAAAAAAATGGATACTGCAATTGCTGAAGCAGATATCATTGTGACTGCTACTGGAAATCACCAAATTATTGTTGATCGTCACTTCCTAAACATGAAGCACAATGCCGTGGTATGTAACATTGGACACTTCGACAATGAAATAGATATGGCTTGGTTAAATGACAATTATGGTCACACAAAAGACACCATCAAAGCACAGGTTGATAAATATACTTTGAATGGAAAGGATATCATTGTCTTGGCTGAAGGTCGCTTGGTGAACTTAGGTTGCGCAACAGGTCATCCGTCTTTTGTAATGAGTAATTCATTTACCAACCAGATACTGGCTCAGTTGGAACTTTGGATGAATCATGAGAAGTATGAAAACAAAGTATACGTTTTACCAAAGCACCTCGACGAAAAGGTTGCGCGTTTGCACCTTGAAAAGATTGGTGTAGAACTCGAAGAGTTGACCCCAAGTCAAGCTAATTACATTGGCGTGCAAATCGATGGTCCATATAAAAAAGATGAGTATAGATATTAATTAAAGATTTTGATTACAAGAAAAAGGGAGGATTTTAAATCCTCCTTTTTTATTTTCTACGTAGTTTTGAAATATGAAAAAAATTGCATTGATCTTTTTGGCACTAGTTTTTATTACATCCTGTCACATTGAAAAAAGAAGGTATTTGCCGGGATATTCTACAAGTTGGTCCATAGGTTTTGGTAAACATTCGAATGAAAATAACAAAGCTAATTCTTCAACAAAATTGAATAATGCAGTTGCCGATTCTGCAATTCGTGTGGTTCAGGCTACAGCCGACTCAACAGAGCTTGCAAGTGCAATTTCATTGGAGAATCAAGATGCAAGAGTGATTCATGAAAATAAAGTGGAGAAGAAACCTTTAGGGAATGAAAGGCCTTTGGTAGAGGGAAACAAGAATTCAATTTCGAATAGGGAAGAACAAAGTTCTTTCATTTCTAAAAATTCACCACTTGCACAAGACATAAATTTTCAAAGTATAAGAGAAAAGAACTTTTTAGGAACGCATGGAAATTCAGATTTAGAGACATTGCTTTTGGTCATTCTAGCCGTTATTGCCCCTCCACTTGCGGTTTTAATTGAAACCGGTTTATCAAAAGCGTTTTGGATTGATTTGGTACTGGCTCTGATAGGTGGATCTTTTGTTTTAGGTGTTGGGTTGCCCTTGATTCAAGGAATTGCTGCTCTGAGTGCTATCATCTTGGCTTTGTTGGTTGTTTTTCATCACAACCCCATTTCAAGCATAACTTCAGAATTTAAACCGAGAAGTAGACCAAAAGGTATTCCATGGACCGCATTTATATTTCCTCCTTTTGCATTGCGTTGGCTAGATGGTGTTAAAACCGGAGAAATTGTGTTGGCTTGTTTCTTAACACTGTTTTTAAATTACATCGGTTATATGTATGTGATGGCTCTCATTAGTAAATACCCCGTTAAACAATTAACAGAAGAGCAGCGACGCATCATGAAATTGAATGGACTGGGGGTATTCTTTTCAATTGTTGGTGTTCTAGCCTCATTCATTTATGTGTCTATCTACACAGATTTGTTCAATTAGTAGGCTTATAAACACAATGTTCTTCCTCCGTCAACAGGCACATTACTACCGTTGATGTATGAAGCTGCAGGTGAACAAAGAAAGGCAATTGCGTTTGCTATTTCTTCTGGTTTAGCTAATCGTTTCAAGGGTACTTCCTGTTCCATTTCGTGCTGCACGTCAGCAGCTTGACTTCCTGATTTTTGCGCTTTGTTGTTTATAATTTGCTCTAAGCGTCCGGTAGCTGTTGCGCCAGGTAAAACATTGTTTACCGTTATACCATGTGCACCCAATTCTCCAGCCAATGTCTTACTCCAACTTGCTACGGCTCCGCGTATGGTATTGCTTACACCAAGGTTTGGCAGGGGTTGTTTCACACTGGTGCTAATAACATTCACTATACGCCCGTAGCCGTTTTGTATGAAATGTGGGGCACAGGCTTGGGCTAAAATTTGATTGCAGATGAGGTGAGCATTGAATGCTTGCCTGAATTGTTCAATGTCACTTTCAATGGCCTTTCCTGGATTTGGTCCTCCCGTATTGTTTACAAGTATGTGTGCCGTATCATTCTGCAAGAAATTTTGTATGGCCTCTGATACTTGTTGCGGGTGGTTGAAATCTGCGACCAAATAACTGTGATTTTTAGCTTGGTCGTGAAGTTGGGCTGCAGCTTCAATTAACTTTTCTTCATTGCGAGCAATAAGGACAATTCGCGCTCCTAGGGCAGCAAGTTCTTTTGCTGTTGCCAAACCTATTCCTTGTGTGGCACCGCATACAAGGGCAGTTTTACCGGTTAAATCTAAATTCATTATTTTAATCCTTTTGGAATTGAACAAACGGGGATAGGTTGCATTTTATGCTGGTTTTGATTGTTCAGTGTCCGGTAAATATTAAGCACAACTTTTTCTCTTTCAGAAAGGTTTGTTTCCTCACCCGAAAATACCATGGCCCATTCAAGTTCAGGGTAGCTTGCACCAATTTGATCTTCGTCACTACGCTCATCTCCGAAGAGTCCATCTGTAGGCGGTGCTAAAAGTATATCTTCGTGAATACCAAGCGTTGTAGCACAAGCATAAACTTCTGATTTAGTGAGATCCGCAATGGGCGAAAGGTCAACGCCTCCGTCGCCATATTTCGTATAGAAGCCAACACCAAAGTCTTCAATTTTATTTCCTGTTCCTGCTACTAAGTATCCATTTAATCCGGCCAAATAATAGAGTGTTGTCATGCGCAAGCGAGAACGCGTATTAGCTCTGGTAAGCTGAAGGCTATGCTCATTATCGCTTTCGGGTAAATGAGAAAGCATTAAGTCAAACGTAGAGGTTAGGTCTACACGCTGTTTGCTTACATGCTTGAATTCTTTTTCAAGGCGAGCCATATGGTTTTGTGCACGTGAGACTTGATTTGGTGATTGATGAATGGGCATTTCAACAAGTAGGGTAGGATACCCTGTCTTGGCACAAAGGGTGCTTGTCAATGCACTATCAATACCTCCGCTTACACCTACAACAAAGCCTTTTGATTTTGTTTCATTGGCATAGCGTTGCAACCAGTCCACAATGTGGTCAATCACTTTTTTTGTATTCATATCGTAGAAATTAAAATCCCGCGTAAAGTTACGCGGGATTTCATGATTTTCAATTGGTTGAGTCTAGAACAATACACCAATGTTGAGTTCAATGTAGTTTGGTCGAGCAGACAACTCAAAAGTTTTGGCTGTTTGCGTTTCGTCATTATTAAATGAAGGTCCTTTAGTAACATTATCCATTTGTACTGCTTCACCTTTTAAGGCATCGGTAAAACCATTGTGGTAGGAAACACTGGCTAGAATACTTGTCTTTCCGGCAAGGTTGTATTCAATACCCGCTGCGAAGATGAGGTTTGCACCAAACAAGTTGATGTCGTTTTTAATATCATTTTTTTCAAAAGTTTCGGATTCTCTTTTAGAAGGTTCCCAATCGAAAGTGTTTTTGTCTTGGTATAACTGAAAAACAATTTCATCTGTGCTTAGTGCTTTTGAATTGTAATTCAATCCAAGTCCGAATTGCCCCCAATAGGTCATGTAGCCAATTTCCGGTGTTTTCATTTTAAAGGTTAACGGAACTTGCACATATTGCAGAGAAATGTCGCGGCTTAATAAACCAATTTGATTCATGTTGGTTAATGGATTTCCTCCGGGTAGAGGAGCTGGTTCTGTGCCAATATAACTTTGAAAATAACTCATGGTGCCACCTGTTTTGTTCACGTTGAAGCCGGTACCAATGGCATAATTTTCAGAAAAGAAAATATCGAAATTCAATCCGTATCCAAATCTGAAACTTTTATCACCTGTAGTCAAATGAGGAGAGTCTGTATTGAACCATGAAACGTTTGGTGAAGTTTTAAATCCAAGACGGAATTTGCTATCCTGTGCAAACAACATTGGGGTTGTCAACATCGTTAGGGCAATAAAGAGGAAAAGGTTTTTTTTCATAACTCGTTTTTTTATTGACTTTTGCAGTAATATGATGCCAAAGCTAACGAAATATAAGGGGCTGCTATTGTTATTTTTGTTGACAATAGGTTGTTATTCATGTGGGGAGTCTGATCCGCATGCCATTGAAGACATTGACAAGGAAGGGAAATCTCAGCAGGTGTTGCGATTGGATGACGCTATTTTTCAGGGTGACTATGCTAACTTGGAACAAACGTTGAATCAATTCAAGTCACAATTCGGTCCATTTTACTGTACGTATGTAGAAGAAATATTGCGTGTTGGTCCATGCGATAGCCTATCAACATTGTCGCAGCTGAAGGGGTTTGCAACACATCCAGATTTCTATGCCTTAAATCAGGAGGTTCATAATGGGTTTACTCAAAGTCGTTTGGATTCTCTCCGTGATAAAATCTTGGAAGTGAATTTGCGTATGGAGCAAATTTTTCCGGGATATAAATCTTCTACGTTGGTTTGGATGAATTCTGGATTCAATGTGAGTGCTTATTCCAATGATGGGTATACAGCAGTGGGTTTGGAGTTTTTTTTAGGGACGAATAATTCATTCACTCGTTCGGTGCCTTTTGCTCAATATCAGAAGGACGATATGAACTTGAATCAGCTTGTTCCTAGTGCCGCAAAAAGCATGGTTTATTTTCAACTGAATAAAATGGATACCTCTGCAGTAGATGTAGATTTTTTGACCAACATGGTTTTTCATGGAAAGGCTTATTATTTAACGAAATTGACATTAGGTGAAATTGCGGATTCTACATTATTGGCTTGGACATCGGATCAAATGAATTGGGTTGAAGGCAATGGGTTGAATTGTTGGAAAGAAGTAGCGCAGCAAGATGTTATGTTTTCGAAGAATAGAATTGAAATTCAAAAGTGGTTTG
>Ga0194116_10002413_pt1 | contig 24266 bp, 28 predicted proteins | sample TA2MahsurfametaG_4_FD_148617 | JGI IMG/M metagenome (GOLD analysis project Ga0194116, IMG submission 148617) | Freshwater microbial communities from Lake Tanganyika, Tanzania - TA2015008 Mahale S9 surface | ecosystem: Environmental > Aquatic > Freshwater > Lake | place: Tanzania: Lake...
GCACACTCACCCTTCTGGCCCGCTGGGGCTGAGCCCGCCACACCCTGTTGATGAAACGCCTGATCGCCTGGATCTCCGACCTGCGCCTGGCCATCGGGCTGTTGATCCTGATCGCCATCGCCAGCGGTCTGGGCACGCTGGTGCCGCAGCAGGAGAGTGCCGAGCTCTACCACCGCGTCTACGACGCCCAGCCGTGGCTGGGGCTGCTCAACGGCGAGGCGATCCTGCGCCTGCAGCTCGATCACGTGTATTCGAGCAGCTGGTTTCTGGCTCTGCTGGCCTGGCTGGGGCTGTCGCTGATCCTCTGCAGCTGGCGCCGCCAATGGCCGGCGCTGCAGGCCGCCCTGCGCTGGATCGACTACAGCAGCCCGCGGCAGCTGAGCAAGCTGACCCTGGCGGAAACCCTCAACAGCCCCAACGCCGAAACACAGCTGGGGCAGTTGCAGGCGCTGCTGATGCAACGCGGCTGGCAGGTGCAACCCCACCCCCATCGCCTGGCGGCCCGGCGGGGTGTGAGTGGCCGGGTGGGCCCCCTGCTGGTGCACGCCGGCCTGGTGGTGCTGATGGTGGGAGCGGCCTGGGGCGCCCTGGCCGGCCAGCGGCTCGAGCGCTACCTGGCCCCCGGCAATGAGCTGGAGCTGCTCAACCGCCGCGGCGAAACCCAGCTCACCGTGACGCTCGAGGGCTTCGGCATCGAACGCGATCCCGCTGGGCGGCCTGAACAGTTCCGCTCCCAGCTGCTCCTGCAGCCCGGTGATCCCGCGGCTGCAGAACCTCTGAGCGCCACCAACCGCGAGATCAGCGTGAACCATCCCCTGCGCTTCCAGGGGATGACGGTGTACCAGGCCGACTGGGCCCTGGCCGCCATTCAGGTGCAGCTGGGCAAGAGCCCGATCCTGGAATTGCCGCTGCAGAGCTTCCCGCAACTGGGGGATCAGGTGTGGGGCATTGTGCTGCCCACCCGGCCCGATGGCAGCAACCCGGTGCTGGTGGCCCTCTCCAGCGAGCAGGGCCCGGTGACGGTGTATTCCGCCGAGGCGGAGGTGCTGGGCACGCTGGTGCCCGGCGGAGCACCGGCGGAGATCGCCGGCATCCCACTGCGCATCGCCGGCGTGGTGCCGGCCAGTGGCCTACTGCTCAAGCGCGACCCTGGCGTGCCCCTGGTGTATGCCGGCTTTGCCATCGCCCTGGCAGGTGGCGCCTTGAGCCTGATCGCCACCCGCCAGCTCTGGGCCATCGCCGAGCCCGACCAGCAGAAGCTGCACGTGGCCGGGCTGTGCAACCGCAACCTGGCGGCCTTCTCGCGCGAGCTACCGGCGCTGCTGGTGGATCTTCAGCAGGGCTGACGGGTGCCGTGGCTGGCGCGGATCACGGTGTGCACGTTGCCGCGGGGATTGAAATCGGCCTCGAGCTCCATCCACACCGGTGAACAGGCCGCCACGAAGTCGTCAAGGATGCGGTTGGTGACCTCCTCGTGGGAAATGGAGCGATCCCGGTAGCTGTTCACATAGAGCTTGATCGCCTTGAGCTCCATCACGCGGGGACCAGGCTGATAGGTGAGCCGCAGGGTGGCGAAATCGGGATAGCCCGAGAAGGGGCACTTGCAGGTGAATTCCGGCAGGGTGATCGACACCTCGTAGGCCCGGCCCGGACGCGGATTGTCGAAACAGATCAGCTCCGCTTCGGCGATGGCCCGCTCTCCATAGAGGGGGGTGCGGGTCTGATCGGCGCTCATCGGCAGGGATGGTGTGAGGTTGGATGCTAGGCAGCCGCCCCCGGGCAACCGCTGCGGTAGCAATCGCAACACCCTCGCCCCGAAAGCTGCGGCCTAATGGGCTTGCCGCGGGGCCCAGCACCCCGCCTGTCTTTCCAGAATTCCTGAGAGACTGTCTCCGACTGAGCGTTCCCAGCCACTCCCGCAGCCATGAAAAAAGTTGAGGCCATCATTCGCCCGTTCAAGCTTGAAGACGTGAAGCTGGCGCTGGTCAATGCCGGCATCGTCGGCATGACCGTGAGTGAGGTGCGGGGCTTCGGTCGCCAGAAGGGCCAGGTGGAGCGCTACCGCGGCTCTGAGTTCACCGTGGAATTCCTGCAGAAGCTGAAGCTCGAGATCGTGGTGGATGACGCCCAGGTGGACACCGTGGTGGGCGCCATCCAGGAAGCCGCCCGCACCGGCGAGATCGGCGACGGCAAGATCTTCATCAGCCCCGTGGATTCCGTGATCCGCATCCGCACCGGCGACCGCGACAGCAGCGCCATCTGAGGCTGCCGCCTCTCGGCGCACAACCTGGGGCCCGTTTAAGCACCCAGAGTCTCAGCCACCAACCGCCGGATCGCCTCTGCTTCAGGGGCGGCTCCGGCGGTTTTTTGTAGCTCAGGCCAGGTGCCGCTGCGCAACCAGAGCAGATATTCGTGGTTCCCCGCCGGCCCGGTGATCGGCGAGGCGGTGACCCCGCAGGAGCTCCATCCCTCCGCCGCGGCCGCCGCCATCACACCCTCAATTGCATCCACGTGGGCCGCGGGGTCGCGCACCACGCCGCCCTTGCCCACCCGCTCCTTGCCCACCTCAAACTGAGGCTTCACCAGCAGCAGCGCCTCGCGCCGCTCCGGCCGCAGCAACCGGCCGATCGCGGGCAGCACCAGGGCCAGGCGAATGAACGACACATCCGCCACCGCCAGATCTGGCCAGGGATCGTCTTCGCCGTAGAGATCGGCAGGCTCCAGGTGCCGCAGGTTGGTGCGTTCCTTGAGCACCAGGCGCGGATCGGTGCGCAGGCTCCAGGCCGTTTGGCCATAGCCCACGTCCACGCCATACACCCGGCTGGCGCCGTGTTGCAGCAGGCAGTCGGTGAAGCCGCCGGTGGAGATGCCGCCATCGAGGCACACCCGCCCGGCGAGTTCAATCGGGAAGGCCTCCAGGGCGCCGAGGAGCTTCTCACCGCCGCGGGATACAAACCGGGGCGGCTGCTCCACCTGCAGGGGCAGATCGGGCAGCACATCGAGCCCAGGCTTATCGAGCACGCGATCGCCGCTGCGCACCTTGCCGGCCCGGATCAGCTGCTGCGCCTGCTGGCGGCTGGTAGCCAAACCCAGCTCCACCAGCTGCAGATCCAGGCGTTGCTTGCGGCCCATCAACAGCGGCGTGCTGGTGTGCTGTCACAAAAGCACAGGGGAAACCGAACAAAAACGGGGGCTGCAGCGGCAAAACGGGGAACACTCCGGAGGATGACCCTCAGCACAGGGGATCCCCCATGCCGCGCCAACAATCCAACGTGGTGGAACTGCTCCAACCGGGCAGCTTCGTGAAACTGCGCAACCAACCCGACGACCTCCCCCCCTTCCAGCTGATCCAGTGCCGCGGCGGCCGCTGCTGGGTGCGCCAACAGGCCTGGGGAAAGCTGGTGCAGTGGGAGGTGGAGCACCGCAAGCTCACAGCGGTGGCCTGATCGCACTGAAGGCCGCCCCATACATTGGTCTGGATGTGAGCCCGCGGCGGCCTTGATCGAGCGTTACACCCTGCCCGAGATGGGCGCCATCTGGAGCGAGCAGGCGAAGTTCCAGAGCTGGCTCGATGTGGAGATCGCCGCCACCGAAGCCAACTGCGAGCTGGGCCGCGTGCCCGCCGAGGCCGTGGCCACTATCAAGGAGAAAGCCAGCTTCAGTGTGGAGCGCATCCTCGAGATCGAGGCCGAGGTGCGTCACGACGTGATCGCCTTCCTCACCAACGTGAACGAGCACGTGGGGGATGCCGGCCGCTACATCCACGTGGGCATGACCAGCTCGGATGTGCTCGACACCGGCGTGGCCCTGCAGATGAAGGCCTCGGTGCAACTGCTGCGCACCGAGCTCAACAAACTGGCCGACGCCCTGCGCGAGCTGGCCCGCGCCCACAAGGGCACCGTGATGATTGGCCGCTCCCACGCCATCCACGGTGAGCCGATCACCTTCGGCTTCAAATTGGCCGGCTGGCTGGCGGAGGTGGTGCGCAACCAGGAACGGCTCGAGCGCCTCGAGCACGTGGTGAGCGTGGGCCAGATCTCTGGCGCCATGGGCACCTACGCCAACACCGATCCGCGCGTGGAGGAGATCGCCTGCGCCAAGCTCGGCCTGGTGCCCGACACCGCCAGCACCCAGGTGATCGGCCGCGATCGCCACGCCGAATACATCCAAACGCTCGCCCTGGTGGGCGCTGCCCTGGAGCGCTTCTCCACCGAGATCCGCAACATGCAGCGCACCGATGTGCTCGAGGTGGAGGAGAACTTCGCCAAGGGTCAGAAGGGCAGCTCCGCCATGCCCCACAAGCGCAATCCCATCCGCAGCGAGCGCATCAGCGGCCTGGCCCGGGTGCTGCGCAGCTATGTGGTGGCTGCGCTGGAAAACTGCGCCCTCTGGCATGAGCGCGACATCAGCCACAGCTCCGTGGAGCGAATGATGCTGCCTGACTGCTCGGTGACCCTGCACTTCATGCTGCGGGAGATGACCGATGTGGTGAAGGGTCTTGGGGTCTACCCCGACAACATGGCCCGCAACATGAATGTGTATGGCGGCGTGGTGTTCAGCCAGCGGGTGCTGCTGGCCCTGGTGGAGAGCGGCATCAACCGCGAAGACGCCTACCGGATCGTGCAGCGCAACGCCCACACCGCCTGGAACACCGAAGGCGGCAACTTCCGCGCCAACCTCGAAGCCGATGCCGAGGTGACATCACGCCTCAGCCCCGAGCAGCTGGCCGAGTGCTTCGCCACCGAACTGCACCAGGCCAATCTGGGCGTGATCTGGGAGCGCCTGGGGATCTGAGCCGAAAAGATTCGGTGGACCCACGGATGCCAGATACATCCAACGCGAAGAGGCTGAACACAGGTTGATCTGTGTTCAGCCGGTGCAGATCCGGGAGGTGATCAGAAGGCTGGAAGCCGATGGCTGGCAGCTAGTGGCCACCCGCGGCAGCCATCGCCAGTTCAAGCATCCTGTGCGGCCAGGTCGCGTTACGGTTGCTGGTAAGCCCAGCGATGATCTGGCAATCAGCACGTTGAAGAGCATTGCCCGGCAATCCGGCCTGCGTTTTCTCTGAGCATGTTGTTCCCAAGCCTCATCTCCTTCGCGCCGATCCACTTGCCATGAGCCAACCATTTGCCGTTGTGATTGAGGAGGCCGAAGGCAACTTCTCAGCCCACGTGCCTGACTTGCCTGGGTGCGTGGCCACTGGGGCGAGTAAAGAGGCTGTGCTCGAGGAAATCCGTGAAGCAATCGCCTTCCACCTCGAGGGGCTGACAGCCGATGAACAGCCAACGCCGGCGACTCGAACCAGCGTGGCAACAGTGACGCTCTGAAGTCGGGCTTCACACCCAAGAGTTCCGCACTGTCCGTACGGAATGCACGGAATCAAGGACGAATCACTTGTGGTAAGGCCCGCCCTGCTGAATCGTGAGGGCCCGGTAGAGCTGCTCCAGCAGCAACAGCCGCGCCAATTCGTGGGGGAAGGTCATCGGCGAAAGGCTGAGCTTCCAGCTGGCGCGAGCCTTCAGGGCTGGATCGATTCCTTCAGCCCCGCCGATCACAAACACCAGCCGTTCTGAACCCGAGCCCTCCAGCCGCTCGGCGAAAGCTGGTGAATCAAAGGTTTGCCCCTCTTCGGCCATCACCACCAGCTGCTCCCCTGGCTGCAAAGCAGCCAGAACGGCTTCAGCTTCCTTGGCTTTGCCGGCATCCCGGAGCTCCACCACCTGCAGGCCGGGCAAGCGTTTGAGGTAGGTAGCGATGCCCTCGAGCACCCAGCCCTTGCGCACCTTGCCCACCGCCAGGATGCGGATACGGGAGGGATTGATCACGGCGCCACAGCCCCCTAGTGCCACGCTACCCACAGCCCTGGGGGGAACCATGAACGCACTGCTGGCAGCCCTGCAGCCCCTGGCGCTGTTTTACACGCCCTACGCCGACTGGATTTACACCGTGGTGAGCACCACCGGGCTGCTGCTGATCGTCTGGCTGGTGCTTAGGCCGAAGTAATCGGCGCCGTGGTGCTGCGCTCGGTGGCGGGATTGGGGCCAGCCCCACCCGCGAGCAGATCGATCGGCTCGCACACCGGAAAGCGGTTGATCGCCTTGAGGGCGGTGCGGGCATTGCTGCGCAGCTGCTCGCTGATCGCTTCGCAGTAGGGGATCTGAGCCAGCAGATCCACCGTACGGCGCATGATCCGCACCACGTCGCCCTCATCCAACGAGGTGTTGGCGATCAAGTCGTTCCAGCTCACGCCCTTGGCCCAGGCGTGCACCAGGCCCATCAGCTCGGGCTCAAACCAAAGCGGCATCACCACCGAGGCCCGCTCCTGCAGCCGCTGCAGCTCGCGGCGGATGCCGCGCAGATCGTGCAGGGCCTCTTCAGCAGCAGGCGGGGGCGGGAAGCCACTCCAGAGGTCGGGGCGGTTCACCTCGGTGGAGATCACCTCCAGCACAGCGGCCAGATCGGCCGGATCCAATTCATCCAGGTGCCCGCTCATCAGCGCCAGGCCCAGCCAGAGCTCGTTGTCGCCGCGCAAGGCCCCCACGGTGCGGCCGATCTCCGTGGGATCGAGGCCCTCATCGCCCGCCAGACAGCCGAAATGGCGCAGGATCTCGATCAACGCCAGCACCGTCTCCCAGTGGCGGTTGGCACGGAAATGCAGGATCCGCTGCCGCTCTTCGATCTCCGCTTCCAGCTCCTCGATGCGGAAGCGCTGCTTGCGCAGCTTCTTGCGATCGCCTGCGTGGTGGGCCGGATGCAGCTCCAGGGCCAGCTCCAGCTCCCGCACCAAGTGGGCCTGGGCCTGCACCTCGCCGGCCAGGTCGTACTGGGGCGTCGTCATGTCGTGGCGGCGGGCCATGTGCGCCACCGCCAGTGCCAAGCCGCCGCTGGCCTGATCGCCATGGCGCAGCTCGCCGGCGCGGTGCAGCTCCGGCGGATGCACCTCCTTCACCTGCAGGCAGCTGAGCTCGGCGTGCAGGCTCACCACCGCCGTGCACGGCACCAACACCCAAACGTTCTCGTCGGTGAGGCAGAGCAACAGCGGGAATTGCCCCGGCCCCTCCACCTTCTCCACGATCACCGCCGGCGTGACCCGGCCGCGCAGCACCGGCGCCTTCAGGCTCACCAGAGCGCCTTCGCTGGCGAAGCGCAGAGCCAGGGTGAGTTCGTGGGCGAGGGTCTCCTCGGCCTGCTGCTGCAGGATCCGCAGGAGGCGCCGCTCTTCCCGCAGCCGGCCGCGCTGCTTCTCGTAGTCCTCAAAGTCGTCCCAAGCCACCTCCACCGCTTGATCGCTGAGGTGGCTGAGCTGCTCGCGCAGTTCGGCGATGCGGGCCTCATCGTCGGCCAGATCAAGGGTGGCCAGGTAGCGCCCGAAGCTGCGCTCCACCAGCTCCTTGGCCTTCTCGAGGTCGTAGCGCTGCAGCAGGTTGAGCACCATGCCGTAGCTGGGGGTGAACTGGCTCACCAGCGGATCGGAGGGCGCGGTGGCCAGCTGGCCCGCTTCCCGCACCCCTTCAAAGCGGCTCTGCACCGTGACCACATAGCCCTGGGTATCGAGCCCGCGGCGCCCGGCCCGGCCGGCCATCTGCAGAAACTCACTGCCCATCAGGGGCCGGTGGCCCCGCTCGGTGCGCTTGGAGAGCGCTGAGATCACCGTGCTCCGCGCCGGCATATTGATGCCCGCCGCCAGGGTTTCGGTGGCGAACACCACCTTCACCAGCCCCTGCTGGAACAGCTCCTCGATCAGCTCCTTCCAGGCGGGCAACACGCCAGCGTGGTGGGCGGCGATGCCCCGCAGCAGGGCGTCGTCGTGGCCGCCATCGCGCACGGCCTCAGGCGTTGCCGCAATGAACGCCTCGAGGCGGGCGGCGATGCGCGCCTGCTCCTCGGGTGACACCAGGCACACCTTGCCCAGATCGCGCACCGCCTTATCGCAACCGCGGCGGCTGAAGATGAAATAGATGGCCGGCAGCATCTCCCGCTCGGCCATCTGCGCCACTACAAAGCCCAGGGGCGGGGCTTCAGGCTGAGGCGGCTTCGGGGTCTTGGGCCCTTTGCGCTTGTTGCCCTTGGGGGCGCGCCACACCTTGCAGTTGGGGTGCAGGCCGGTGCCCTCGTCGTTCAGCAATGGATGCAGCCCCTTGGCGCTGCAGAAACTGAAGGCCAGCGGCACCGGCCGGAAGTCGCTCATCACCAACTGGGTGGGGCCATGCACCCGCTCGATCCAGTCGGTGAGCTGCCCGGCATTGGCCACCGTGGCCGAGAGCGCCACCAGCTGCACCACCGGCGGGCAGTGAATGATCGATTCCTCCCACACGGTGCCGCGCTGGGAGTCATTCATGTAGTGGCACTCATCGAGCACCACCGCCTCCACATCCTCGAGCGGGTCGTCGCCCTGATCGGCCTCCGCATAGAGCATGTTGCGGAAGATCTCGGTGGTCATCACCACCACCGAGGCCTCGCGGTTCACTGTGAGATCACCGGTCATCAGACCCACCCGCTCGGCGCCGAACTGCTCGCGGAAATCGCGCAGCTTCTGGTTGGAGAGCGCCTTAAGCGGCGTTGTGTAAAACACCTTGCGCCCGTGGGCCAGGGCGCGATGGATCGCGTATTCGCCCACCAAGGTTTTGCCAGAACCGGTGGGGGCACTCACCACCACCGAATGGCCCTGGTTGAGGGCGTCGATCGCTTCGAGCTGGAAGCCGTCGAGCGGGAAGGGGAAGAGCTGCTCGAGGGGCGGGACAGCAGCGAAGGCAGCGGCAGGGGCGTCGCCACCATCTACGGGGTGCGCGGCGGCTGAGGCCTGAGGGCTGCTGGGCATTAGCAGATCCTATGGGCAATCAACCAGCGGGCAGACTGAGACGATGTCCACCGCGCAGCAGCGGGCTTGGTTAAGGCGCACGCCCCCGGCTCAGAAGCTTCCTGGAGTGCTCCTCTGGCGAAGGCACTCGAAGCACTCCCGCGCGAGCGGCGCCGCGAGCTGCGCAGCTGGCAACCCACCGCAGCGGCCGGCTTGCAAAGCGCGGCCCATGGAAGCCGGCCCCTACTCGATCTAGCCAGCAACGACTACCTCGGCCTGGCCTGCCACCCCGCCCTCGTGGAGGCCGCAAACCAGTGCATGGCTCGCGAAGGAGTGGGCGCAGGGGCCTCGCGCTTGGTGAGCGGGAGCCGGGCGGTGCATGCCCAGCTGGAGGCGGAGCTGGCGACCTGGCTCGGGCGCGAGCGGGTGCTGCTCTTCCCCAGTGGATTTCAGGCCAACCTGGCGGCGGTGCAGGCCCTGGCGGATCGCCACACGCTGGTGTTGGCCGACCGGCTGATTCACCACTCCTTGCTGGTGGGCGTGCGTGCCAGCGGCGCACGGCTGCAACGCTTTGCCCACAACAACCTCGCCGACCTGGCGGAGCGGCTGCAGCAGGCACGCCGGGATCGCCCCACGCTGCGGCTGCTGGTGATCAGCGAAAGCCTTTTCTCGATGGAGGGCACCTCGCCAGATGCGCCTGCGCTCAGCGCTCTGTGCCAGAGGCACAACGCGGCCCTGCTGCTCGATGAAGCCCACGCCCTGGGGGTACTCGGGCCCGGTGGCCGCGGCCTGGGCCATGGCTTGAGCGTGGTGAGCCTGATCAGTGGCACCTTCGGCAAGGCCTTCGGAAGTGGCGGCGCTTTTCTCGCCGCGGATGCCCTGGTGGGGGAATGGCTGCTGCAGCATTCCGGCCCCTACCGCTACACCACAGCCCTGGCGCCGCCCCTGGCGGCGGCGGCCCTGGCTGCTCTGGCGCAGATCCAAGAGCAACCCAATCGAGGCACACAACTGCTTGAGCGCGCTGAGCGCTGGCGCGACCAGCTGGAGCAGGCCGGCTGGCCGCGTCCACCCGGCCGCGGGCCCATCCTGCCGCTGTTGGTGGGTGACGACGGCCGTGCCCTGGCGCTGCAACACCAGCTCGAGCAGGCCGGCCTGCTGAGCGTTGCCATCCGGCCGCCCACCGTGCCCGAGGGCAGTGCACGGCTCAGGCTAGTGCTCCGCCACGATCTGCCCGCGGGCAGCCTCAACAGGTTGCTCAGCGCCCTGGGAGCGCCATGAGCTCACCCACCCACACCCACGTGATGGCCGTGCACGGCTGGGCGGGCGACAGCCGCGCCTGGCAGCCGTGGGCTGAGCAGGCCCTAGACCGCAGCTGGAGCTTCAGCGCCGCCGAGCGCGGCTACGGCAAGCTGCCTCCCCACCAACCCACCTGGCCGGATCAAGCGGAGCAGCGGGTGGTGATCGGCCATTCCCTGGGGCCGCACCTCATCCCTGCCGCGCTCTGGGCAGAGGCCAGCTGCGTGGTGCTGCTAGCGAGCTTCGCGGCCTTTGTGCCCGAGGGTCGCCAAGGCCGGAGCCTGCGCGTCGCGCTGCGGGCGATGGAACAACGACTCAGCGCTGGAGAGACCACATCGATGCTGCGGGACTTCTTCCGCCAAGCCGCCGCCCCCTACCCACCCTCGGCCTTACCGCCAGGTCCACTCGTTCAGGGCATCGACGGCCCCGGGCTCGAGCGGCTGCAAGAGGATCTGGTGCAGCTGGGGCAAACCGCAAGTCTGCCGGCTGGCTTCCCGCAGGCTGCGCGGCTGCTGATCGTGGAGGCAGCCGATGATAAGATCGTGCAACCGAGCAGCCGCGCGGCGCTGCGGAACGCCCTTCCCACTGCGGAGGTGTGGACGCTCGAGCGGGCCGGCCACTGCCTGCTCAACGCCGACCTACCGGCGCGGGTGCTCGCCTGGATCGCCGATGGCCAGCCCTGAGCTGCGGTTCAGCGACAGCGTGGAGCGCTGTTTCCGCAGCGGTGCCGCGGCCTACGAGCGCGGCGCCACGCTGCAGGCCGGCGTGGCCCAACGGCTCGGCCACCTCAGCCAAGCCCTGCTTGCTAGCGGGCTACCGGCCGGCCCCCGGGCGGATCTGGGAGCCGGCACCGGCCTGTTGGCCAGCGCGATCGAAGCCCAGATCAGTGGTCCGCCATTGCTACGAGTGGATGCCTGCGAGGCCCTGCTCTCCCAGGAGACCCCGCGCCAAACACCTCCCCCGCGGCTGCGCTGGGATCTCAACCAGGGGCTACCGCAGGAGCTCCAAGCGGCGGCGCTCCTCGCCTCCAGCTTTGCCTTGCAGTGGCTGGAGCAGCCCGCGGCGCAACTGGGCCAGTGGTGCAACGCCCTTAGCCCCGACGGTGCGCTGCTGCTGGCGGTGCCCTGCCAGGGCAGCTTCGCGCTGTGGCATCAGAGCGCGAAGGACGCCAACGTTCCCTGCACGGCCCTGGCCCTTCCCAAGGCGGAAGAGCTGATCCAGCAAGCCGAGCGAACGCTCGAGCTGCTGCATTGCCGGCAGTTGCGCTTCAGCCGCGCGAACCCCGGGGCGCTGGCCTTCCTGCAACAGATCAAGGGGATCGGCGCCCACGCCAGCCGCGCGCCGCGTCTGCAGCCCGGCCACCTGCGGCGGCTGATCCGCCACTGGCCGGGGCCTGAGCAAGCCATCGTGTGGCACGTGCTCGTGCTGGTGGGACGCAAGCGATGACCAACCGCCTGGTGGTGTGCGGCACCGACACCGATGTGGGCAAGACCGTGGTGAGCGCCCTGTTGGTGCAGGGCCTCGGAGCGCACTACTGGAAACCGGTGCAGTGCGGCCTGGAGAACGGCGAGGGCGACCGCGACCGCGTGCAGCGCTGGCTGGAGCTCCCGGGCGAGCGGATCATCCCGGAGGCCTACCGGCTGGAGGCACCGGTGTCGCCCCACTGGGCCAGCGCCCTCGAGGGGGGTGATCCCCTCCATCCAGGAGCGCCGATCGATCCGCAACGGCTCCAGCTGCCGGCCCATCCAGGTGCGCTGGTGGTGGAGACCGCCGGCGGCCTCCTGGTGCCCCTGCGCCTGGATCTGCTCCAGATCGAGCAATTGCAGCGCTGGCAGCTGCCCGTGTTGCTGGTGGCCCGCAGTGGCCTGGGCACCCTCAACCACACGCTGCTCTCGCTGGAGGCGCTGCGGCAGCGCGGGATTCCTGTGCTCGGGGTGCTGTTGAACGGGCCGCCCCACGCCAACAACCTCACCACGCTCGAGCAGCTGGCGGGGGCGCCGATCCTGGGCTGCCTGCCTCCCCTGGAGGCGATCAACAGCGCCAGCCTGGCGGAGCAATGGCAGCGACTGGAGCTCTCCCATAAGCTCCAGGCATGAAGCGCCCCGGTGCATGAAAGGCTCACACGTTGCGATCAGCGCCGCCGTTGCGGCCCTTTGCGCCGGGATCTTGGTGCTGTTCACCGACATTGAGGTGTCGATGGTGCGCTGGTTCAGCTGCGGCCCCTTCTCCACCCAGGGCGAAGAGCGCAGCGAAGTGTGCAAGCGCAAGCTCTGAACCCAAAGGCTTCACTGAAAGCGGCGTGCCTTGATCGGGCAGTGGCCGCTGATCACCGCCACGTTGTTCTCCGCCAGAGCCAGCGGCCAACCTTGGCGCAGTTGATCGTGGATCTGCTCGATCTGGAGTGCATTCCAGCCGCGGGCCTCCAGCTGCACCCGCACGCTCTGCCACTGCCCTTCAGCGAACACCTCGGTGGGACTCCAGGCCCGACCCGCCTGGGGAGAGGCGAGCTGCTCCGGCTGCAGAAAGCGATTCGACACCTGGGGATGTCGATGGGCAGTGCTGGGTGAGGAGCTGTCCATGGGGCGGCTCAATCGTTCACCCATGCTGACGAGAGATCGCCGCTCTGTCAGGAGAGCACTCAGGGACCGGCCAGGATCGCCGCTTCCACATCGGCGCGGCTGAAGCCATAGGGGAAGTGGCGCTCCACTGGAGCTTCCCCCGTGCGCCAGCGCACGCTCAGCTCCTCCACCTCCAGCTCAATCTGGGCGCTCCAGCTGGCCAGCTCCAACTCCCATAGGCAGGAGTGGGGGCCTTGCTGCACGGCCCCCAAGTCCCTGAGCCACTGCTCAAGCGCCGGGAGCGGATGGCTGTACAGCGGCGCCTGGGGCGACGGCAGGGACGACATCCGCAGCAGGGGAGGGCAACGAGCCCGCAGTCTGCTCGCAGCCGGCCCACCAGCTCGGCTCGCGCAACAACTCGGTGCCGCGGGCCCAGGCCAAGCCCACACCGAGCACCAGGCTGAACACCACCGCCACACCGAGCAGCAACAGCGCAAACCACTCGCCACCGGAGAGGGCCCGCCGCACCGGTGCAGGTTTCGGGGCCGACATCCGCCACTGCGGCGCTAAGGGGGCCACCGGCACCACCACTTTGAGGCTGCTGTCGTAGGCGCGGCGCCGCTCAGGGTCACTGAGGGTGAGATAGGCCAACTGGAGCTGCCGGAAGCCTTCTTCGGCCTGATATGCCGGCAGGGCGGTGGTATCCGGGTGATAGTGCTTGCTCAGCCGGCGGAAGGCCTGGCGGAGCTCCTGCTGGGAGGCATCGGTGGCGATCTCCAGCAGCTCGTAGTGGTTGGCAGCTGCCACCAGTGAGGCACCGTGTGTGGGGGATCCTAGAGATCAGGAGTCAATGCCGTCCGAGGGGATGCCCGCTGCCACACCCGACACCGCCCTTTGGCAGGAGCTGGGCTGGCAGCCGAGCCCAGCGCAGCTCGACCAGCTGGAGCAGCTGCAAATAGAGCTGCGCAACTGGAACAGCAAGGTGAACCTCACCCGGTTGGTGGAGGGCGATGACTTCTGGATCGCCCAGGTGTTCGACAGCCTCTGGCCCCTGCGTGCGCTGCTGCACAGCCAGGCCGAGGCGCCACTGCAGTGCATTGATGTGGGTACAGGGGGCGGCTTCCCCGGCCTGGCCGTGGCGATCGCCCTGCCACAGGCCCAGCTCACCCTGGTGGATTCTGTGGGCCGCAAAACCCAGGCCGTTGAAGCAATGGCAGCCAGCCTGGGACTCCAGGAGCGGGTGCAGCTGCGCTGCGAGCGGGTGGAGCTCACCGGCCGCCACCGCCACTGCCGCGGCCAGTTCGATCTGGCGATGGCCCGGGCCGTGGCCGGGGCGCCGGTGGTGGCGGAATACCTGGTGCCGCTGCTGAAGCCCGACGGCCAGGCTCTGCTCTACCGCGGCCAGTGGAGCGATGCGGATCGGCGCGAGCTGGAGCGGGCCCTGCACTTGCTCAAGGCTGAGATCCGCAGCTGCGAGCAACGGGAGCTGCCCACCGGCCGCGGCCAGCGCACCGCCCTGGTGGTCACCGCCAGCGCCCCCTGCCCGAAGACCTACCCGCGCGCAGTGGGCATGCCCAGCAAGTTTCCCCTCGGCCAGAGCGGCGGCGGCTGAAGCGCCTCAGTTGTCCATCCGCTCAGTTGTCCATCAGTCGCTGGCTCGCCGTGCCCCCCACCCGCTCCCGCAGCCGGCGCAGCAGCTCTGGAATCTGCGCAGCCCAGGGGCTCTCGGCCAGGGCCTCGAGCAACTGCGCCTCGCTCACGCCCTGATCCAGAGAGTCGGCATTGGCCCCGGGGAACCAATGGCTGCCGGCGCCGAGCAGGCCGTAGCGGGCACGGGCATACCCCTCCAGCCCCCAGGCCTCCACGAGGTTGTGCAGCCAGAGCAGGGTGGGCAAGTTGAGCTCGCCGGGGGTGTCCTGCCAGATGGGCAGGCCCTGCTGCCAGCTACTCAGCCAATCGGCCCCGAGTGCCTCCAGCCGCGCCTGCTCCAGGCGGGCCACGATCGGCGGCACCAGCTCAGCCGCCTGAGGAAGCAGCCGCACCGCATCCAGGTGCAGATTGAGATCGGCCGGCCGGGCTGCGCCCACGCTGATCGTGTGGATTCCGGGAGCGCTGAGGCAGAAGAGATCGTTGAACACGATCGGATGCAGGGGCGCGCAGAGCTCCAGCAGGCGCTCCGATGGGGTGTGCAGGTGGCCGCCCTTATCGGTGGGGCTGATCACGAACACCCCCATGTCGTGATCCAGGGCCGCGTCGATGGCGGGGCGGTTGTCCTGACGGATGAAATACCAGTGCAGGTTGATGTAATCGAAGACGTCGCTGGCGATCGCCTCGAGGATCAGCGGCAGGGGGCCATGGGTGGAGAAGCCCACCGAACCCACCCGGCCCTCGGCCTGCCAGCGGCGCACCACCTCCAGGCAGCCTCCTGGACGGAGGGTCTGCTCCAGGTGCTCTGGCAGGTTCAGGCCATGGATCGCCAACAGATCAATGCGCGGCACCTCCAGCCGCTCAAAGCTCAGGCGCAGCTCTGCCTCAAAGGCGGCGCTGTCCGCCTGGGGCGGCACCTTGGTTTGCAGGATCCTCTTGGGATCAGGCACCAGCGGCAGCAAGGAACCCAGCTGGCGCTCGGAGCTGCCGTAATAACGCGCCGTTTCCACATGGTGGAAGCCGCTATCCACCGCATGCTCCAGGGTGGCGCGCAGATTGGCCTGGCTCTCAGCGCTGATCCGATCAGCGGGTAGATCGCTCCAGCTCTGTTGAAAGCGCATCCCGCCGAGGGAGAGCACAGGCATCAGCAGCTCCGTGCGGCCGAAGCGACGAACCGGAAGCATCAGGCGTGGGCGCGGGGCAGAGTGCGCCGCGGCCGTAATGGGGTAGGGAGGCCTAAGGGCTGCAGCTCCTGGGTGCGGGTCTGCTCCTCGAGAGCCGGCAGCTCCTCGTAACTCACCCAGTGGATGCAATCGACGGGACAGGTGTCGATCGCTTCCTGGATCCGCTCGGTGCTGTCGCCGTCCTGGCGAATGGCGCGGGAGCGACCCCAGTCTTCTTCAACCAAAAAGGTGTTGGCGGCCACATGGGTGCAATAGCGGCAGCCGATGCACACCGCCTCATCCACCCATACCGCTTGTTGCCGCAGCGCACCACCGAGTACAGGCTCACGGCCTGAGGCGAGTTCGGCTGGTGCAGCTGCGGCCGCAAAGGCAACCGCCGGATCGACGCTCACTCCCAGCGGGTGACCACCAGTTCGATCGAGCCATCGGCAGCTTGAGACTGCTCGCTCACCTGGAAGCCTTCAGCGCTGGAGGCCGCCAAGATGCTGCGCAGGGCATAGCGCTGGGTGAGCTTGGCCAGGAAGCGTTCCACCGGGATGGGCTGACGCCAAAGGTCGAGGTCGGTCACCAGCTCGTAGCTGCCGGTGGCTTCGTTCCAGCGGAAGCCGATGTCACCGCCCTGCTCGCCGAACAAGGCCAGGTCGGCCTGAACGGTCTGGCCGCGGTAGCCGCGCACCGGGCGCTCCCCCTCGCTGGGGTCATGGCCGAGATCACGCAGCGCTTCGATCAGGGCGGCGCGATCGCGCAGTTCCGTTTTAACGGTGCTGAAGTGTGACATCAGTTGACCGGAGTGGAGAGGGTCTGCTCAGGCGTCACCGCGGCACTGGAGGCCTGGAAAGCCTCCGAGGTGGCCTGGCGCTGCTGCACGCTGCCAAGCTTCGCCTCGATGCGCTCGGTGAGCTGTTCGCAGCCGCTGCCCGCGATGCCTTCCACCAGCTCTTCAACCCGGCCATCAGGCCGGATCCGAAAGCGGATGGTGTGTTGAGCCATCCCGGGCAGGGGCGTGGGTTCGGGGATGCTAGCCGCGTTGCACGAAAGCTGGAGGGCAGCGGCTACTTCAACTCAACAGGCTGGATCAACTCAACAGCCCTTCGTCCACCAGCGTCTGCAGGCGCTCAAGCACCAGCGGGTCTTCCAGCTGCTCGAGGGCCAGACGCGCCTCATCGCGCACCGCCAGGTCCATGTCGTGGAGCATGGCCCCCAACAACGACTCCACCACTTCCTGCTGGCGGGGTTCCACCAGATCGGCGTAGAGCCGCCCGAGCGACCAGGCACTGTTGCTGCGTACAGCGGCCTCACTGTCGATGCGCAGGGCTTGCAACAGCTGCCCGGCGGCTTGATCGGCTTTGGCCAGGCCAGTGGATCCCGCATCAGCGAGGGAGCTAGCCGCCCAGAGCCGCACTGCGGCCACATCCGTTTGTAGCGCACGGATCAGCGGATTCATCACCGGCGCATCCGGATAGCTGCTGAGGCTCCAGGCCACGGCCTTGCGCACATAGCCGTTGCTGTCGTTCTGAAGCAGCGCCAACAACGGGCTCACGGCCTGCAGATCAGGGTTGCGACCGAGGGCGTACACGGCGCTCATCCGCAGGATCGGGCAGCTCGCCTCGAGCAACGGCACCAACAGTGCCGGGGCACGGGGGTCGCGGTGCTCACAGAAGATGCGCAACCCCTGCATGCAGTCGTCGTGACCGCCCTTGAGCAGCTCCAGGCTCAGGTCGCACTCAGCGGCCACGTCCGCCAGACCAGCGGCGGGGTCATCCAGCTCATCGAGCGGATCGCCCAAGAGCTCCTCGGCCAGCTCGCGCGCCAGCATTTCCGGGTCCAGCGACAGCTCAGCCGGACTCTGGGAATACTCGGGATACGGGCCTGTCATGCCGGGGATCGTAGGGGCCCGAGCCGAAGCGGATTGTTCAGCTGATCGGGGCCGGAGCAGACATGTCGCCCGGCAGCCAGATGCGGGCACTTACGGCAAAGAGAGCCAGGCCAAAGAGCAACACGATCAGGGCCGGCAACAGGGTGGAGCGAAAAAACTGCACGGGTCACAGCCGGTGTGCATCCATTCTCCCCATCGGAGGCCACACCTAGGGTTCCGCCAGCTCCCACCGCGCAGCATGGCCGCCTCGGATCCAGGGCTTTTCCGCTCCAGCGGCACCCTGCGGCGCCTGGTGGCGGTCACGGCCGAAGGGGTGGCCAGTGGCGCCCCCCTGATGGTGGGCAGTCGGCTGCTGCAGGGCTGGCTCACCGCCAGCGGCGTGCCCCTCGCTCTGATCGGGCTGATCCCCCTGGCGGAGCTGCCCTACACGCTCAAGTTGTTCTGGGCTCCGTTGCTGGATCGCTGGCCGATCCCCTGGCCCGACCGGCGCCGCGGCTGGTTGTTGCTGATGCAACTGCTGCTTGTGGCCGTGATCGCGGCCATGGCCCTGCTGCGGCCGAGCAGCGATCCCGCCCATCTCAGCGCCATCGGCGTGGCCGCCCTGGTGCTGGCGGTGTGCAGCGCCACCCAGGACATCGCCGTGGATGCGTATCGCACCGATCTGCTGCCGGAGGCCGAACGCGGCCCCGGTGCAGCCGCCGCAGCGCTGGGCTACCGCGCCGCGATGCTCGCCATCGGCGCCGGCGGCTTTCTATTGGCCGATCGCTTCGGTTGGCCAGCGGCCTTCCTGAGCGCCGCGGGCCTGGTGGCGGCGATGCTGCCCTTCACCCTCAGCGCACCGCGGCTGCAACCGGTGGAGCACGCCGTCACCAGCCTGCGCCAGGCGGTGCTCGGGCCAGCGAGGGAGTTTCTGCATCGGGCCGGTCCGAATCGCACCTGGCAGCTCTTGCTCCTGGTGTTGCTCTACCGCTGGCCCGATGGCCTGCTCAATGCCATGGCCATCCCCTTTCTGAAGCTGCAGGGCTTCAGCGAGGCCGATATCGGCCTGGTGCAGGGGGGCTGGGCGATCGGCGCAACGATGCTCGGGACCGTGCTCGGCGGCACGTTGTTCGCCTGGCTGGGCATGAACCGCTCGCTCTGGCTGTTTGCGATCACCGGTGTGATCGGCAACCTCAGCTACTGGGCGCTGGCCCGCTTCGGCGGCGGGGTATCCGGGCTGATCACGGCGGTGAGCCTGGAGAACATCAGCGGCGGCATGGTGGGCGCGGTGTTCGTGGCGTTGCTGATGAGCCTTTGCAACCCACGCTTCTCCGCCACCCAATACGCCCTGCTCTCGGGGATCTACGCCCTGAGCCGCTCGATCCTCGCCGCACCGGCAGGGGTGGTGGCCGAGCGGGCCGGCTGGCCGGGCTTCTTTCTGTTCAGTGTGGTGGCGGCGCTACCGGCGTTCCTGCTGCTGGCTCAGATCGCGCCCTGGGGCGAGCGCGAAGCCCGCGGCGCCTTCGATCCTCGGCGCGACGCCACATAAAGCTGGGCTCAACAACGAGCGAACAGCTCAGGCTCCCGCGGCAGCGGGCTCGAGGCTCCCCTCTAGGCGGCGGCGCAGCTGACCGCAGGCGGCGTCGGCGTCGAGGCCGCGGCTGGCGCGCACACTCACCGCCACATGGCGCTCCTGCAACCCGCGGCGGAAGGCTTCCACCGCAGCGGGGGTGGGGCGCTGGAATTCCTCCTCGGCGATCGGGTTGTAAGGAATCAGATTCACGTGGCTCTGGAAGCCGCGCAGCAGCTGGGCCAGGCCGGCGGCGTGGCGGGGCTGGTCATTGAGGCCCCCCAGCAGGATGTATTCGAAGCTCACGCGCCGGCCGGTGATCGCCACGTAGCGGCGACAGTCCTCGAGCAGATCCTCGATCGGGTAGGCGTGGGCGGTGGGGATCAGGTCTTCCCGCAGGCGTTGATCGGGGGCGTGCAGGCTCACGGCCAGGGTGAACTGGGCGCGGCCGAGACGCTCCAGCGCCAGCTCCGCCAAACGAGGCAGCGTGCGCGGCACGCCCACCGTGCTCACGGTGATCTGGCGCTGGGCCATGCCCAGATCGGTGCAGAGGCAATCGATCGCGGCGAGCACCTCCTCGATGTTGAGCAGAGGCTCACCCATCCCCATGAACACCACATGGCTGGGGCGCTGCTCCATCACCTCGCGCACACTCAGCACCTGATCCACGATCTCGTGCACCGCGAGCGAGCGCTGCAGGCCGCCCTTGCCGGTGGCGCAGAAGCGGCAGGCCATCGGGCAGCCCACCTGGGAGCTCACGCACACCGTGAGCCGGCCTTCAGCGGGAATGCCCACCGTTTCGATGCTCAGGCCGTCGTGCGTGCCGAGCAACAACTTGGTGGTGCCATCGCTGGCGATGCTGCGGTGCAGCTCGCGCGAACGCCCGATCCAGTCGAAGCAGCCGGCGGGGGGCTCGGCCGCCAGCTGCTCCCGGAAAGCCTTGGGCAGCACCGACACCTCGCTGAGCTGACGGGCACCCTTGGCGTAGAGCCAATCGTGCAGTTGCCGGCCGCGAAAGGCGGCCTGGCCGTGGTCGTGGGCCCAGGCCTCCAGCGCCGGGAGGCCCATTCCCAGCAGGGGCTGGCTCACCAGATCAGCAGACCGTGGCCCAGCTGGGCTTCCACCGCCAAGAGGGCGATGAAGCCGAGCATGGCCATCCGACCATTCAGACGCTCGGTGTGGGTGTGAAACCCGAAGCGGGGCAAACGCCGCTGCGGAACGAGCTTGGGCTGAATCATGGCCGGGGTTGTGATGGGTGGGTGATCAACGGAGCGATCACTCGTCGGTGAGCAGGCCTTCTTCCTGCAGGCCCTCGAGGGCAGCGGGATCCGCGATCAGCTCTTCCTCCAGACCTTCTTCTACCGCGGGGCGGGTGAAGGCGGCGACGTTGCTGGCCGAGGCCTCGATGCCATGGCGGCTACGGGTGGCTTCCAGATCCGCATCGGAGGGATCGTCGAGCAGGGCACCGGCATTGCCGGGCGCAGGCGCTGCGGGCATCTCCACCGTGTAGTCAGGGCGGAGGTTCTGCATGCGGCGGTAGTTCATCGCATCCTCATCGAGGATGTCGGGATGGGGGCCCGCCTCGGCGCGCAGCTCCTCTTCGAAGCCACTGAAGCCGGTACCGGCCGGGATCAGGCGACCGATGATCACGTTCTCCTTGAGACCGCGCAGCCAGTCGCTCTTGCCTTCGATGGCCGCTTCGGTGAGCACGCGGGTGGTCTCCTGGAAGGAGGCCGCCGAGATGAAGCTGTCGGTATTGAGGGAGGCCTTGGTGATGCCCAGCAGCACCGGCGTGAACTCAGCGGGGGCACCGCCGGTGATCGCCATGGCGCTGTTCACCTGCTCCACCTGACGCAGCTCGATCAGCTCACCGGGCAGCAGGGTCGTGTCCCCCGCGTCCTCGATGCGCACCTTGCTGGTCATCTGGCGCACGATCACTTCGATGTGCTTGTCATCGATGGTGACGCCCTGCGACTTGTAGACGTTCTGCACTTCCTGCACCAGGCGGAACTGCAGCTTGGAGATGGCCTCCATTGCCGCTTCCAGGGTGGGCTTGCGGCTGCGCAGGTCTTCGAAGAAGCACTCGAGCAGTTCGTGGGGGTTGATCGGACCATCGGTGAGCAGTTCACCGGCGGTGACCTGCTGGCTGTCGCTCACCATCACGTTGCGGCCCAACAGGATCGGGTACTCGCTGATGGAATCGTCGCCTTCGATCACGGTGACGGTGATCGAGTCGTCGTCTTCGCCCTGCTTGATCTCCACGGTGCCGGCCTTGCGGCAGAGCACCGCCGATTCCCGCGGGCGGCGGGCTTCCAGCAGTTCCTCAATACGGGGCAGACCCTGCACGATGTCGCCGGTCTTCTGGCGCTCGAACACCAGCAGAGCCAGGGAGTCACCGCGCTGCACCAGTTCGCCGTCGCGCACGTGGAGCACGGAGTCGGGCGACACCATGTAGGGACGGCCCAGGCGAATGGTGACGCTGTTGCCGGAGACGGCTTCCACCTGTCCGCAGCAGGGCGCTTCCACACCGTTGGCGAGCAGGTCGCCATCCACCAGGCGCTGACCAACGCTCACGTCGGGCTTGGCAGAACCGAGGTCGATGGTGCGGGTGTCGCTGGAGCGCTCCACGATCAGACGACGGATCGGCTCACCATCGACGTTGTCGGGCAGGGCCAACACACCGTCTTCCTTGCAGAGGATCTGGGTGGTGGCCACCACATCACCGGCCTTCACCGCATCGCCGTCGTTGACGGAGAGCTCGGTGTGGGTGGAACCGTGGCTGGCGTCGGAGAGGGTGTCGCGGCGCACCAGCAGGCTCTCAAGGATCACCAGCTGCAGTCGATCGATCGTCTTGGCGCGCTTGTCGGGCACCGACTCCACATCCACCGTCATCTGGGGGGTGGTGTCGTGGGTTTCGAGGATCAGCTGCGTCTTGAGCAGCTCAACACCCTCCACGCTCTTGATCAGTTCGCCGTCCTTGAAAGCGAGGCGCTGGGTGGCCTTGAGGCCAAGGCTCGGACCGTTCTTCTGCACCACGCTGCCCTGCTCGGGCAGGTGAGCCTCATCGGGGATGCGGTATTCCTCAACCGGACGCAGCAGCAGGGCGCCGCCTTCGGCGGTGTCGACCGCCTCCACAAACACCATGGCGTCGGCCTTGAGCCCCTTGGCGATTTCCTCGCCGGGGTTCACCATCTTGCCGTCGCTGTAGCGGCTCACCACCTTGGCGTCAGAGACGTGGTGGAGGGTGCCGGAGCGAACGATGATCTCGCGAAGAATGTCGTTCTTCTGGGTCACCGTCACGATGCCGGCGGTCTGGCTGAAGATGTCCTTCACCACCTCGGTGCCGGCCTCGATCCACTGGCCGTCTTCAATCATCAACAGGGAGATGTCCTTGTTGATCTCGTGGGTTTCCTGCGGAATCCAGAGCAGGGTGCCGCCCTTGCTCACCTCGTAGCCGTTCTTGGCGCTGCGCGCCTTCTTGATCGCCAGGCCAGGGGCGAACTTCACGATGCCGCCGGTCTGGGTGCGGAAGCGATCGTCCGCCAGCTCAGCGATCACCTCACCGTTGGCGATCTTGGTGCCGGGGTGGGTATTGAGGCGGTAGCGGATGTTGTCCTTGCCCTCCAGGTGCCAGAGCTCACCGGAGTGGGTGGATTCACCCACGAGCTTGCAGTCCTTGAGGGTGAGGCTGGTGGTGACGATCTGCACCTCGCGGGAGTCGCCGGCGCTCTCGCGTAGACGCACGGCACCGCCGTACTCGCTCACCAGACGGCTCTCGGCCAGCACTTCACCGGTGGTGACGGGGCGCTTGCCATGCACCACGGGCTGAGCGTTGGGCGGCAGGTTGTACACGTCGCCGCTGTACACCCACAGGCGTCCAAGACGCTGGGCCTTGAGGGTGATGTTGCCCTGGCGGTCGGTGACCTCCTTGGGCTGGATCACGTCTTCGAAGCGCACCTGACCGGCCAGGTCGCAGATCACGTCCTTGGTGGCCTTCTCCACGCTCTTCTTCACGGCAGCGCCGGAAGAGATCTGGGCGAGCATCACGTCGGCAGGGGTTTCCGCACCGGCTTCCACAAACAGGATCGAGCCGGAGGTAATGCCGAGCTTCTGGGCCTTGCCGCTGCCGCTGGGCTTCACTGTGAGGGTGAAGTCGGTTTCAGCGATCTGGGCTTCCACACCATGGGGGGTGCGGTAGGGGCGCACGCGGGCCTTGCTGTCGAATTCGATCGTGCCCGCCACGAGGGAACGCACCACGCCGGTTTCAGCGGTGGACACACCACCGGTGTGGAAGGTCCGCATGGTGAGCTGCGTGCCGGGCTCACCGATCGACTGGGCGGCCACGATGCCCACGGCTTCGCCGAGGTCGACCAGTTCGTTGTGGGCCAGGGCCCAGCCATAGCACTTGCGGCACACCGAACGGGCGGCTTCGCAGGTGAGCGGCGAGCGCACCACCACGGTCTTTACGCCGGCTGCTTCGATGCGGGCGGTGGTGGGGGCGTCGATCTCGCCATCGCGATCGACGATCACGTTGCCGTCGCCATCGAGCACGGGCTCAGCGGCGAGGCGGCCCACCAGCTTGGCGGCGTAGCGGCCCTTGTCATCGGCGTCGATGGGAATGCCGCGGGTGGTGCCGCAGTCGTCCTCGCGCACGATCACGTCCTGGGCCACGTCCACCAGACGGCGGGTGAGGTAACCCGAGTCGGCGGTGCGCAGGGCGGTATCCACCAGACCCTTGCGAGCGCCGTAGGAGGAGATCACGTATTCGGTGACCGTCAGACCCTCACGGAAGTTGGTGCGGATCGGAAGGTCGATGATTTCGCCCTGGGGGTTGGCCATCAGGCCACGCATGCCCACCAGCTGACGCACCTGGGACATGTTTCCCCGGGCGCCGGAGTTGGCCATCATCCACACCGAGTTGAGTGGATCGTTCTCGTTGAAGTTCTTTTTGACCTCTTCAACTAAACGCTCGTTGGTTTCCGTCCAGGTGTCGATCACCTTGGTGTGACGTTCCACCTCGGTGATCTCACCGAGGCGATAACGCTCTTCGGTATCGGTGATCTGCTGCTCGGCTTCCTCCAGCAAACGCGCCTTCTCACCCGGAATGCGCAGATCGTCGACCGAGATCGACACGGCGGCCTGGGTGGCGTAGTGGAAGCCCAGATCCTTCAGCTCATCGGCCAGAGCGGCTGTGGAAGCGGTGCCGTGGTTCTTGTAGGCCCACGCCATCAGGTTCCGCAGCTGCTTCTTATCGATGGTGCGGTTGCGGAACACCGGAGCAGCCTTGCTCAGGGGAGCGGAGGCGCCGAGCACGGGTGCCGGAGCTTCAGCTGCGGCCTTCTTGCTGGACTTCTTGGTC
>Ga0194116_10002417_pt1 | contig 24252 bp, 31 predicted proteins | sample TA2MahsurfametaG_4_FD_148617 | JGI IMG/M metagenome (GOLD analysis project Ga0194116, IMG submission 148617) | Freshwater microbial communities from Lake Tanganyika, Tanzania - TA2015008 Mahale S9 surface | ecosystem: Environmental > Aquatic > Freshwater > Lake | place: Tanzania: Lake...
AGTGCGCAGCTTTCGGATGATCTGTTCGGGTGTGTGGCGCTTGCGTTTCATGGGGCTTCTCCTGGCCAAGTCTGGCCGCTCGGGAAGCTCTCATAAGGACTGGTTCAGTTTCTGGGGTCCACGTCACTCTGCCGCCGCTTCGCTTTGCTGCAGTGCCCGTTTTTGCTCGATCACTGCCGCCCATTCCTTATCAGAGGCGTTGGCCAGCTGCTGGTAGGTGGTGGTGACTAGCGAGGGCTTGCCCAGGAGTTGTGGTACCCCTTTGTGCAGCAGCAGAGCCTGGTCGCAGTGCTGAATGATCTGGGCGCAGCTGTGGGTCACCAGCAGGATCGAGGTGCCAGCCGCTTTCAGCTGGCTCAGGCGTGCGTAGCACTTCTTCTGAAACAGCTCATCGCAAACGGCCAGCGCTTCATCCACGATCAGGATGTCGGGTTCGATATTCGCTTGCACCGCGAAGGCCAGGCGCAGCGCCATGCCGCTGGAATAGGTCTTCACCGGCTGATGCATATAATCGCCGATATCAGCGAAGGCCAGGATTGCATCGAGCTTGGCTTCTGTTTCTTTCTGGTTCAGCCCCAGGAGAGATGCATTGAGAAACACATTTTCGATGCCGCTGAATTCCGGGTTGAAACCGCTGCCCAGTTCAAGCAGGCCCGCTACGCGTCCGCGGCACAGCACCAAACCTTCTGTGGGGGTGAGGGTGCCACAGAGCAGTTGCAAGAGCGTGCTCTTGCCGGAGCCATTGCGCCCCACAACGCCGAGGGTCTGCCCGGCCGGCAGTTCGAAGCTCACGCCTCTGAGCGCCCATTTTTCCTGATACAGCTTTCGCCGCTGGCCCCACAGGCCTTGGGCCAGGCGTGCCCGAGGTGAATCAAAAATTCTGTAGCACTTGCCCAGTTCTTCAGCCTGAATCGCAATCGCGTCCTTCATCTCGCCATCCTCAGATCACATCCGCGAAGCCACGCCGCGCCTTCTGGAACAGGCGGAATCCCAGCTCACAGGCGATCCACGACAGGGGAATTCCCGCCAGCAGATAGAGCAGTCCGGGCGCTTCTCCGCGGACCAGCACACGCCGTGTTTGTTCGATCACCAGCACCAGTGGATTGGCCAGTAGCAGTGGCTGCCAGCGCTCCGGCAGGGCTGAAATCGGATAGAACACGGCGCTCAGAAACATCAACACGCTCAGCCCCACGCTCACCAGCTGCGGCAGATCACGCAGGAACACGCCCAGAGCGGAGAGCAACCAGCACAGCGCCAGGCAGCCCAGTGCCAGCGGCAGCCAAACCACTGGCAACCACAAGGCTGTGGCAGGGATGCTTCCGGTGGCGATCAGTTCGAAGCCGGCCAGAACCGCCAGGCTGGTGCAGGCATGAAAGCCGGCGGCTCCCACCGCCACGGCGCTCAGTACCTCCAACGGAAACACCACCTTGGTGATGTAGCTGGGTTGGCTGAAGAGGGTGGGTGCTTTGCCCACGCACTCAGCGAACAGGTTGAACACGATCAAACCGGCGAAGAGATTGATCGCAAAACCCAGCGCGCCTTGAACACGGTGGAGAACACGAACGTGTACACACCCAGCATCAGCAGCGGGTTGAGCAGGCTCCAGCCCCAGCCCAGCACTGAGCCGCGGTAGCGGCCGGCTACCTTCCGCTGTGTGAGACGCCAGAGCAGGGTGCGGTGCTGTTGCAGGCTGCCCAGAAAGGACATCCCTTGCAGAGGAGAGGCACGGCCGATGCGCTTCATCGGCTGTGTTGCTGCGCCTCGTCGCCGAGGAATTCGAGGATCTCACGATCCTTCAGGCTCTGGGCTTCGCCGCGGCACGGCTCCAGCACGGGCCGTCCGGCCGCCAGTTCGCGCAGACAGGCCTGGGTGCGCGCCAGCTCGCCCTCCAGCTGATCGATGCGCTCCATCAGGTTGCGGATCACCCTTGCTTCGGCATCCGGTAGGGCCGAGTGTGCCAGTGGGTCGATGCGTACCCCGCTTTGGTGCACCACACGGCCGGGTATGCCCACCACGGTGCTGTCTGGTGCCACATCCCGCAGCACCACCGAGCCGGCTCCGATGCGCGTGTTGGCGCCCACGTTGATGGCGCCGAGCACCTTCGCACCCGCGCCTACCACCACGTTGGGCTCCAGGGTGGGGTGGCGTTTGCCGTGGGCCTTACCGGTGCCCCCCAGGGTCACCCCCTGATAGAGCAGACATTGATCGCCGATCACTGCCGTTTCGCCGATCACCACGCCCATGCCGTGGTCAATGAACACGCCCTGGCCGATGCGGGCGCCCGGGTGGATTTCGATGCCGGTGATCCAGCGGCCCAGTTGACTCAGGATCCGTGCCACCAGCGGGGTGAGCGGCCAGCGCAGTCGCCAGAGCCGGTGGCTGAAGCGATGCAGCGTGAGTGCATGCAGCCCCGGGTAGCAGCAGAGGATCTCCAGCACCCCACGGGCCGCTGGATCGCGCTCCTTGATGATCGCCAGGTCGGCGCGCAGGGCGTTGAGCATAGGGAGAGTCTGGCTTGCGGCGCCACCGGTCGCATGAGTAGTATGACAATGAGATATGACAGTCAGCGGTGTGGTGCGGGCCCGGTTGTTCATGAGCGGCCGCAGCAAAGCGCTGCGTTTGCCCGCCAAGTTGCGCTTGCGCGGCCCTGAGGTGGAGATCGAGCAGATGGGCGAGGGTTTGTGGGTGCAGCCGTGCGGACATGCCTCCACGGATCTGGGCGCTTGGTTGGAGAGCTTTTACGCCGAGCACCCTGCGCTGCCGGACCAGTTCCTTGAGGATCGCGGCGATCAACCTCCTCAGGAGCGCGAGTGGGCGTGAAGCGCACGCTCGACACCAATATCTGCAGCAACGTGCTGCGCAAACACCCGCCGCTGATGGTGGAGCGCTTCCGAGAGCTCGATCGTGAACAGCTCTGGCTTTCGGCGATCGTGGCTGCTGAGTTGCGGTTTGGAGCTGAAAAACTCGGATCCAGTCGCTTTCGCGGGGCTGTTGAGGCGTGGCTGTCGGGCTTTCAGCTGCTGGATTGGCCGCTGGCTGCCACCAATCACTACGCTCGCCTGCGCAGTCAGCTGGAGGCCAAGGGAACACCGGTGGGGAACCTGGATTTGATGATTGCCGCCCATGCCCTCGCGGAAGACAGCGTGGTGATCACCAACAATGCCCGTGAGTTCCACCGCATCCCCGGGGTGGCCGTGGAGGAGTGGCGGCTGGATTAAGCCGCCAGCAGGCCGATTTCCTTGCGCAGCAAATCGATCGTGGCGCTGCCCAGGTAGCTCTGGGCGCAGTGCACCTGGGGCAGGCGCATCAGCTGGGCCCGGTTTTGGCGCAGGTTCTGTTCCACCAGCGGCAGGCTGGGGCGGTCGCAGAGCACGTGGCTGGAGGCCCGTAGCAGGGCCAGCAGGCGGCTGCTCACATCCGGCGTGGCGGTCATCAGCAGCAGCTCATTGCCGCGCATGCTGTGCAGGATCACCTCGGCCGCACGCAGGATGCCTGGGCTGATGCTCACCAGGCCCACACAGCTGCCAGCTTTGAGGTCTTTGAGCAGATCGAGCTCGTGGCGGAAGTCGTTGAGGTCCACCGGCACGGCGCGCACGCTGTGCCGACGGGCGATCTCCTCCACCGGCTGCAGGAAGTAGCGGCTGGTCACCACTGTGCCGTTGCTGGAGCTCTCGAGCACGCTCTCCAGCTCCTCCATCGGCACCACCTCCACCGGCACATCCAGGTGGGGGGTGAGCTCTTCGGCGATCAGCATCGAGGCGCCGATGTCCTCCCGCGGGGTGCTCACCAGCACGCGGGCGCCGCAGCGCAGGCGCCAGTCGATCTCCCGGGTGAGCAGATCGCGGGCCTGTTGCAGGGTGCAGCCGGCGTTGAGCAGGCCATCCACGCTCTGGCGCACCTCGCGGTCAATATCCGGGAGGTGACGGCTGCGGGGGCCGGGGGCCGGTTTGATGTCGCGCGGGTTCTGCTGATCGCGCACATAGATGCCGGAGCCCGCCATGGCTTCCACAACGCCATCGTTCTCGAGCTGGCGGTACACCTTGCTGATCGTGTTGCGGTGCAGGCCGGTCTGCATCGCCAGTTGGCGCGTGCTGGGTAATCGATGGCCGGGCGGGAAGTGGCGCGCGGCGATCGCAAAGCAGATCTGGTTGTACAGCTGGCTCGACGCCGGGATGTCGCTGTCCTGCTGAATGTGGAACCGCAAACCGGATTGGCACAACGCTGCGGCGCCACCATACGGATCTTTGGCGCCGGTGACAATTGCAATCCCGGCATAAGCGGCTGTGACAAAAGCGATTCAGGCGAATTGGACCGAGGTGATCACCCCTGAGGGCGCCATGCCCGCCTGGTGGGCTCGCCCTGAGGTCCCGAGAGCGGCTGTGCTGGTGCTGCCCGAGGTGTTCGGTGTGAACGGCTGGGTGCGCAGCGTGGCCGACCGCCTGGCGGAGCAGGGCTATGCGGCCCTCGCCATCAGCACCTTCTGGCGCACGGCGCCTCGGTTGGAAGCCGGCTACGACGAGGCCGGTTTGGTGCTCGGCCGGCAGCATCGCGATCAGGTGAGGGCCGAACAGCTGCGTGCCGATGTGGCTGCTGCTGCAGCCTGGATGCAGCAAAACCACAGCGGTGATGGCCTGGGGGAGAAGCCCCTGGGTTGCGTGGGCTTCTGCTTCGGGGGCCACCTGGCGATGCTCGCTGCCACCCTGCCGGTGATCGCCGCCAGCTGTGATTTCTATGGCGCTCGCGTGTCCACCGATCGCCCCGGCGGCGGTACGCCCACGCTCACCGATCTGCCGCAGATTCCCGGCAGGCTGTGGTGCTTCTGTGGCGATCAGGATCCATTGATGCCTCTGGAAGAGCTCAGCGCGATCGAGCAGGCTCTGGCCGCAGCACCAGGCACCCGACACCGTTTCCTGCGGGCCCCGGGCGCCGGCCACGGCTACATGTGCGAAGCCCGCGCCGACTTCAACGCCGAAGCCTCAGCCGCCGGCTGGGCGGCGATGCTCGAGTTGTTTGGCGAAGCGCTCTGATTGCATCACCAGAGCAGTTGGCAGGGAAAGGCCTGTAAGGCAGGGTCAAGGGTTACCAGGGTGAGGTTCTCCAGCTCAGCCTGGGCAGCCAGCAAGCGATCAAAGGGATCGCGGTGGGCCTGCGGGTATCCACTGGCTCTGAGCCTGTGGCTGAACAGAATGGGCAGCACCTCAAACCCCTGGCTCGCCAGAACATCCGGCAGCTCGCTCAGCAGCTGTTGGGGCATCTCAAGCTTGCCAAGGCGCACTTTGGTGGCCAGTTCCCAGGCCGAGGCAGCGCTCACCAGCACTTGGTGTTCCGGGTCCCCAATCGCTGCATGGGCCTTGGCTGACAGCTGCTTCGGGTCCGCCACTTACCACAGCAGCGCATGGGTGTCGAGGACCAGCCGCTGATACACGTTCTTCGTGCCACCCATGCTCACAGCAAGCCGCGCCCGATGGCCTCGAGCTCTGCCCCTGGCAGGGGTTCCAGCAGCATCTCCGCTGGCAGCAGGCTCAGAATGCCGGACAGAACGCCAGGCTGCCTGAGGGGTGCCGGCTTGTCGAGCGGAACCAATCGTGCCCAAGGCTTGCCACCTTTGGCCACCACGATTGTTTCGCCGGCATGGGCCGCATCGATGAGGCGCGAAAAGTGCGTCTTCGCTTCGTGCACTTTCACAGTGCGCATGATCGAGCCACGGCAACTCCCTCGGCTTAGTCCGTGGTTGGACTAACCGGGTTTCGCGCCGGTCCCTCAGCCCTCAGCTGCTGCCGCAGCGGCCTGTTGGCGCGGGGTTTCGATCGTGCGCACGGCCTTGCTGGCGGCGGCTTCCGCTTCCTTCTCCTTAGCCAGCGGCGTTTTGCGCGGCGTGAGGAACATGATCATGTTGCGGCCCTCGCGCTTGGGCTCCTGCTGGATCTCGGCCTTCTCCTCAAGGTCTTTGGCCATGCGCTTGAGCAGCTGCTCGGCCAGGGCGGTGTGCTGGATCTCGCGGCCGCGGAAGATCACGGTGCACTTCACCTTGTCGCCAGCTTTGAGGAAGCGGGAGGCCTGACCGATCCGCACGTCGTAATCGTGCTGATCGATCTTGTAGCGCATCTTCACCTCCTTCACTTCGGTTTGGTGAGACTTTTTCTTGGCTTCCTTGGCCTTCTTTTCCTGCTCAAACTTGAACTTGCCGTAGTCCATGATCCGGCACACCGGCGGATCAGCCTTCTCGCTCACCAGCACCAGGTCGAGCTCGCGGTCTTTGGCCACCTCCAGGGCTGCCTCCCGCGTGATCACCCCCAGCTGACTGCCGTCGGCATCCACCACCCGCAACTGGGGATAGCTGATGCGGTCGTTGATGTTGGGGAGCTCCCGCACCGGAGCGCGGCGGTCAAAACGAGGACGAGGTGGCATTCAGGCGGGCGAGAGGACGAAGAGAAAACAGTGTCTGTTCACCCTTCACCCTAGAACGCGCTCGATCGCCTGTAAGCCTTGTTGCAGCGGATCGCCGCCATCGAGCCACAGCGGCTCGTGTTGGCGGCGAAACCAGGTGCGCTGGCGCTTGGCGAATTGCTGGGTGCGCTGGGTGGTGATGGCCATCGCCGCGTCTGGCTGCAGCTCGCCGCGCAGCACCGCTTTGGCCTCGCCGTAGCCAATGGTGTCGAGCAGAGGGCAGTCTTCGCCGTAGCGCTCCACCAGGCCGCGGGTTTCCTCCACCAGCCCTTCGGCATACAGACCGGCCGTGCGCAGGGCGATGCGGCGCTTGAGATCCGGCGGATTCAGGCCTAGCTCCAGCACCCGCCAGGGAGGTGGGGTAGCTCCCTGCTGAGCGCTGAGCGGCTGGCCCGTGGCGTAGAGCACCTCCAGCGCTCGCTGGGTGCGCACGGCATCATTCGCCATGATCCGCGCGCAGGCGGCTGGATCAGCGGCGCGCAGGAGTTGGTGGCAGAGGGGCTGCCCCAGGGCGTCGAGCTGGGCCCGCAGCTGGGGCTGGGGCGGCACGGCTGGTGGCGTCATTCCCTGGGTGATCGCCTTGAGATAAAGGCCACTGCCGCCCACCAGTAGGGCGATGCCGCGGCGGGCGTGTTCAGCGGCGATGGCGCGTTCGGCTTCGGCGCGGAACTCCTGCAGGTTGATCGGCTGATCCGGGCGGCGCAGATCCAGCAGCTCATGGCGCACGGCCGCCCGCTGCGCAACGGTGGGCTTGGCGGTGCCGATATCCATCTCTTGATAGAGCTGCCGCGAATCCACCGACAGCACCGCCAGATCAAGCGCCTGGGCCAGCTCGATGCCGAGGGCTGTTTTGCCGCTGGCGGTTGGGCCCAGCAGCACGATCACCAGGGGCTGATCGCTGTGGCTCGCAGGGCTTGGGGCTTGGATCATCTGGGCACTTTGCCGCTCAGCCCAGTCACCCCTGGATCCGCCCAGGCGAGAGCGGTGGTTGCACCCCTTGCCGAAAAGCACACGGAGTGGCCACCAGAAGCTTCTCTATTGCATCGGTGGTAGATTGGGTCTTCAGGCACGGCCTTTGCGCGCCTCCCTGCCCCTTGCCGCGTTTGCCAACGGGCTCCTGCGGCAGGAGGACGTGCCCCCGCCGGAACCCATGAGCGAAGCCACCAAAGTTCAGGCCGCCTACGGCGCCGAGCAGATCCAGGTGCTGGAAGGCCTGGAGCCGGTGCGCAAACGCCCGGGCATGTACATCGGCTCCACCGGGCCGCGGGGCTTGCATCACCTCGTCTACGAGGTGGTCGACAACTCGGTGGATGAGGCGCTCGCCGGCCACTGCAACAAGATTCTCGTCGTCCTCAATGAGGACGGCAGCTGCGCCGTGACCGACAACGGCCGCGGTATCCCCACCGATGTGCACCCCCGCACCGGCAAGAGTGCCCTGGAAACGGTGCTCACCGTGCTGCACGCCGGCGGCAAGTTTGGCGCCGGTGGTTACAAGGTGTCGGGCGGCCTGCACGGTGTGGGCGTGTCGGTGGTGAACGCTCTCTCCGAGTGGGTCGAGGTCACCGTCCATCGTCAGGGCCAGGAGCACCAGCAGCGTTTTGAGCGCGGTGCCCCGATCGGCACACTGGCCTCCAAGCCCGCTGCCGATGCCAGCCGCACCGGCACCTCGGTGTGCTTCAAGCCCGATATCCAGATCTTCACGGGCGGAATCGAGTTCGATTACCACACCCTCTCAGCGCGTCTGCGGGAGCTCGCCTACCTCAACGGTGGCGTGAAGATCGTGTTTCGCGACGAGCGCCCCGCTGCCCGAAACGCCGAAGGCGTTGCCCACGAAGAGATCTACTTCTACGAAGGCGGCATCAAGGAATACGTCGCCTACATGAATGCGGAGAAGGATGCCCTTCATCCCGACATCATCTACGTGAACTCCGAGAAGGACGGCGTTCAGGTGGAGGCGGCACTGCAGTGGTGCGTGGATGCCTACTCAGACAATATCTTCGGTTTTGCCAATAACATCCGCACCGTCGATGGCGGCACCCACATTGAGGGTCTGAAAACGGTCCTCACCCGCACCCTCAATGCCTTCGCTAAGAAGCGTGGCAAGCGCAAGGATGCAGACGCCAACCTCGCCGGCGAAAACATCCGCGAAGGCCTCACCGCCGTGCTCTCGGTGAAGGTGCCCGAGCCCGAGTTCGAGGGACAGACCAAAACCAAGCTCGGTAACACCGAGGTGCGGGGCATCGTGGATTCGCTGGTGGGTGAAGCCCTCAGCGAATATCTGGAGTTCAACCCCTCGGTGATCGATCTGATCCTCGAGAAGGCGATCCAGGCGTTCAACGCTGCTGAGGCCGCCCGCCGCGCCCGCGAGCTGGTGCGCCGCAAGAGCGTGCTGGAGAGCTCCACCCTGCCCGGCAAGCTCGCCGATTGTTCCTCCCGCGATCCCGGCGAATCCGAGATCTACATCGTGGAGGGTGATTCCGCCGGTGGCTCTGCCAAACAGGGCCGCGACCGCCGCTTCCAGGCGATCCTGCCCCTGCGCGGCAAGATCCTCAACATCGAGAAAACCGACGACGCCAAGATCTACAAAAACACTGAGATCCAGGCCCTGATCACCGCTCTCGGCCTCGGCATCAAAGGCGAAGAGTTTGACGAAAAGAATCTTCGCTATCACCGCATCGTGATCATGACCGATGCCGACGTGGACGGTGCCCACATCCGCACGCTGTTGCTTACCTTCTTCTACCGCTACCAGAAGGCACTCGTGGAAGGCGGTTACATCTATATCGCCTGCCCTCCGCTCTACAAAGTGGAGCGTGGCAAGAACCACACCTATTGCTACAACGAAGCCGACCTGAAGAGCACAATCGAGGGCTTCGGCGAAAAGGCCAATTACACAATCCAGCGCTTTAAGGGTCTGGGCGAAATGATGCCCAAGCAGCTGTGGGAAACCACCATGGATCCCACCACGCGCATGATGAAGCGCGTGGAAATCGAAGATGCCGCTGAAGCCGATCGCATCTTTACCATCCTGATGGGCGACAAGGTGGCCCCCCGCCGTGAATTCATCGAAACCCACAGCGCTGAGCTCGATCTAGCGCAGCTGGATATCTGATGAACTCAGCTCCTTGGCGTTGGAGCGCATTGTTGGCCTTTGCCCTGTTTGCGCCCATTGCACTTCCTGCGGGTGGTTCTGATCGCCGGATCAGTTCAATTCGGCGTCGTGTGGGTGCGAATGAGCCGTTGATCAGTGCAATGACATCCACCTTGAGAACTTCTCCCGAGTGCCATGCCCCTGCTCTCGGCCATGTTCAAGCAGGCGAGCCCTTATGCGTGTTGCGTTCTTGGCTATCCCCCGCTCACGGAAACTGGCTACTTGTTGAGGTGCGTTCCAACGATCTGCTTCGCGCTCAGCGGGGCTGGCTTTCGGTGGCTTGATGGGATCGCATTTTCCAGCAGCGCTTTATCTTCCGCAGGATGCCTTTGACTTGGCATCCAATCAGGTCATTGGTCGACGCGTTGCAGGTCGCCTACTGACGCGGGCCTTTGCTTCCAGCCTCCAGGTAGATGAAATGCTTACGGTGTTTTCACCTGGGCCACAGGCTGTGCCTGCGGTCAATCAGTTGGTTTCCTCCGTGATGCCTTCAAACGCCTCAGTGCGCGTTGGTGGAGACCCGGATGCCGACGTAGTCTCCGAGATCGGTGCCATTCACTTCCCTGACCCTTCTCTTGGTCGGTGGGCTGCCCTGCGCCAAGATAAGCACCCCACTGCTTTTTCCCTCACGGGCGTTATCCACACCGTTTGCTCCGATGGAGCATTGAAAGGGCTTGGAGAAATTCCTCTTGCCCCTCTTTACCCTTGGGACGCTGTCGTCTGTACTTCAACCGCTGGACGTGCCGTTGTCTCCAGTGCCTTGGAACAGCGCCTTGATGCCATGTTGGCACGCTTTTAGCTGGACGGCCCTCCAACGCTGAAGGTTGGTTTGCCACAGTTGCCTGTGATTCCGCTCGCTGGTCCTACCGAGCAGCCCTATCAGCCAGACCTCTCTCGTGATGAGCGTCGTCAACATGCACGTCAGCAATTGGGAATACCACCCAACGCTTTTGTTGTGGCATTTGTGGGACGTCTAAGTTTCCACAGTAAATGCCACCCCATCAGTTTGTATCGAGCGCTTGAAGAGCTCGCAGTGGCGAATCCTGACCATTCGATCACCTTGCTTGAGTGTGGTCATCTGTTTAATGCTTGGATCGCGGGCGCATATGAGGAACTGCGGGTCAAGTTCCCAAGCGTCGATTTTCGTTTGATCGGGGGCCTCGAGCCTGCTGATGAATTAGCGAAATGGCAAGTCTTGGCGGCTGCTGACGTTTTTTACTTCTCCTGCTGATAACCTTCAAGAAACTTTTGGATTGATGCTGTTGGAAGCAATGATGGCTGAGCTTCCACTTGTTGTGAGTGATTGGAATGGATATCGTGATCTCGTTCAGCATGGTATTAATGGGTATGTTGTGCCCACAACAGATGTGCTTGTTGACAGTGCTGATCTCTATGACGAATTAGATGTCGCTTATGCTTCCGGCTGCTTGAACTACGATCAGATGATTGGCTTGCGAAGCCTGGGCGTCGTTGTTGATCATCAAGCTTATGTCCAAGCTTTCCAGGCTCTTCTGGCTCAGCCTGATCTGCGATCGGCTATGGCTGTTAAAGCTGTGCGCATTCTAAAAGATAAGTTCTCGCCTGCTGCGGTTGCTGCTGCCTACCGAAGCCTTTGGGCGGAGCTGGCTGAATCACGTCGTTCTGCGAGTGCTACTCAACAAGGATTGGATGGAATCCCTCCGCTCATGCCTTCCTATCAGCGCTTGTTTACCCATTATTCAACTAGTGGTTTTGGAGATGCGATTGCTGAATCCTATGTGCTTACCTGTGCGTTTGATGACGCAAAGACTATTCTTCTGAGTGCGATGAATCAGCAGCAATTGCAACGCCTTACGAGTGGACATTTGGATCGTGTTCTTTCTCTTCTGGCTTCTTCCGCAGTGCTCTCCTTGTCGGCCTTGACTGCAGCTGGTTTAAGTGCGAGTCAAGCAAAAAAAGCCTTGGCTTCACTTTGCAAGTTGGGTTTGTTGGGAGCTGCTGCGCGCTAAGTCTTATTTCGGTTTCGTGATTGTGTGATTTATTACTTCTGCTACGACAATCAGAGGCCAACGGGAGGAAGTGCCGTCATTTATCGGCACGTTAATCTCTTGATTGAAGCTGGCTTGCCTGCGGCAGTCGTCCATCAGAGGACGGGCTTCGTTCTTCCCGGCTATGAGCAGGATCATCCTCCGCTAGTTGGCTCTCTAGATTTGAACCTTCAGGATTCTGATCTATTAGTTATGCCTGGAGATCTGGGGCCTGCGTTAAATCGTCTTGCTCCTGGTATCCGCAAGGTTATCTTTAATCAGAATGCCTACCATTCTTTTCGTGGATATGAGATTTCGCATGAAGAGATTCCGCCCTATTTGCACCCTGATTTCGTTGGGGTTCTTGTTGTCTCTGAGGATAATAGGCGATACCTGGAGGCGTTTTTCCCTGGGGCTCGAGTGTCTCGCGTTCATATATCATTTGATCTTGAAAGTTTCTTCTGTTCCGATCTTGCGTGTAAGCAGCAATCAATTGCGTTGATGATTCGCAAAAATCAAGCCGATGCCGTGCAGGTTGTGATGGCGTTGAAGTCGCGCGGCGTTTTGGATGGCTGGTCATTCAGGTTGATTCATGATCTTCCTGCCTCAGAGGTGGCGAAGGTCATGCAAGCGTCGGCGATTTACATGAGCTTTGGTTATCCGGAAGGAATCAGTCTGTCCAATCTTGAGGCCATGATCGCTGTTTGCAAGGTTGTTGGCTATTCGGGGATGGGGTGTCGCGAATATTTCGATGGGACGCTTTGTGTAGAAACGCCGTTCGGAGATATTGTCAGCTTTGTAGAGGCTGTTGAGCATTTGGCTCAGTCTTTTGAGGATGATCGCCACGCTTTCGATCGTGGTGTTCTTGCTGCCCAGGCTTATGTTCGTGATACGCATTCGGCGGAACGCGAAAAGTCCGAGCTCTTGGCCTTTTATGACGGTATCCTTCGGTCGCAAAATTAAGTCTGATGATCGCCAATGCCCGAGATGTATTGCTTGTATCGATTGGAGCCGTGCCCGGTGCCTGGCTGCGTTTCCGGCTGGTGAACCACTTCGAGCCCATGGTGCCTCGCAAGCACTGGGCCACCTTCGGGGTGAATATCACCGCTTGCTTTGCGCTCGGTTTGATTGCAGCCCTGGCTGGACGCTGCGGACCCGATCAACAGATCGGCTTGCTGCTGGCGACAGGCTTCCTCGGCAGCCTCAGCACGTTTTCCACCTTCGCGGCGGAGCTGTTGCAGTCGTGGCTGGTTGGCCAACGCCGGCAGGCGCTCTGGTTGATGGGCGGCTCGGTGGCGGCGGGATTGGTGGCTGTGGCAGCCGGGATGGTGATCGGTGGCTGATCGACTCGAGGCCCGGCGCCTGAGCTTCGAGCTCAGAGAGCTCTTGCTGGTGGGCCTTGGCGCCGTACCTGGCGCCCTATTGCGCTGGCAGAGCGGTGTTCAGCTTGGGCCACATCTGGGCGGCAGTGCCGGCGCCGATCTGCTGGTGAATCTGGTGGGATCGTTCATCCTCGGCTTTCTGGCCGGTCCGATTCCCCGCCGCACGAGCCTGGTGCTGCTGCTCGGGATCGGCTTCTGCGGCTGCCTCACCACCTTCAGCAGCTGGATGTTGGATGTGGCCAGGCTGATTCAGGCGGGAAAGCCCGCCTGGGGCCTGGTGTTGATCGCCGGCAGCTTGGTGCTCGGGATTGGCTGCGCTGCGGTTGGCTTGGTGTTGAGCCGATTGGTGTTCCGATCTCGGCTCAACTGATCAAGTCGAGAGCCTTTTGCTCCTGCTCTGGCATCTGCGCAGGTTCAAGCAGCTGTCCAGGATTCCGTGCAGTCTGTACGGAATCCTGGACAGCTGCTGCTTCAATGATTCAGGCACTTGGGCCAGGCGCTTTCGGATCAGGCCGCCAGTGCCGCTTCGATCGCGCTCTTCAGCTCGGCCGACTCGGGCTCCACGCCGCTCTTGAAGCGGGCGATCACGGTGCCGTCCTTACCCACGAGGAACTTCTCGAAGTTCCAGGCCACCGGGCCCGCGGGCTCGCTTTGCACCAGCGTGTCGAAGGGGGCGGCGCTGATCGCCACCTTGGCGTAGATCGGGAAGTTCACGCCGTAGGTGGTGGAGCAGAACTGCTGGATCTCCTCCACGCTGCCAGGCTCCTGGGCGCCGAAGTCGTTGCAGGGGAAGGCCAGCACCGAGAAGCCTTGGCTGCCGTAGGCCTCCTGCAGGGCTTGCAGGCCGGCGTATTGGCGGGTGAAGCCGCAGCGGCTGGCCACGTTCACGATCAGGCGCACCTGGCCGTCGAGCGCACCAAGCTTCTGCTGTTCGCCGGCGGCGGTGTTCACCACCACATCGCTCACGTTAATCGCCATCAGATCGGCCCGCCCGTGCGGGTGTTCGAGAAGGCCGGACCCTAGCGACATCAGCCCATAAACTCGTGGGGCCGCAGCACCGAGGCGATGAGCGAGGCGTCTGCAGCCGCCAGTGTTTCGCCCGCCAACGGAGCGGTGTTGGCCGAGGTGCTCACCCAGCAGCTGAAGGCGCTGCTCGAGGCCGGCAATTACGACGGCGTGAAGCTTCTGCTCCAGCCCGTTCAGGAGGTGGACATCGCCGAGGCGATCGGAGGGTTGCCGCGCACCTTGCAGGCTCTCGCCTTCCGCCTGCTGCCGAAGAACGAAGCGATCGCGGTGTACGAATACCTCGATCCCAGCGTGCAGCAAACGCTGCTCGAGCGCTTGCGCTCCAGCGAGGTACTCGAGCTGGTGGAGGAGATGTCACCCGATGACCGGGTGGATCTGTTCGATGAACTGCCCGCCAAGGTGGTGCGCCGCCTGCTGGCTGAACTGAGCCCGGCGGAGCGGCGCGTGACCGCCCAGCTGCTCGGCTACGAGCCGGAAACGGCCGGCCGGTTGATGACCACCGAGTTCATCGACCTCAAGGAATTCCACAGCGTGGCCCAGGCGCTCACGATCGTGCGCCGCCGCGCTCGCGACACCGAAACGATCTACGCCCTCTACGTCACCGACGCGTCGCGCCATCTCACCGGCATCCTCTCGCTGCGGGATCTGGTGGTGGCCGACCCCGAGGAGCGGGTGGGCGATGTGATGACCCGCGAGGTGGTGAGCGTGGGCACCGACACCGACCAGGAGGAGGTGGCACGTGTGATCCAGCGCTACGACTTCCTCGCCGTGCCGGTGGTGGACCGCGAGCAGCGCCTCGTGGGGATCGTGACTGTGGACGACGTGATCGACGTGATCCAGCAGGAGGCCACCCGTGATCTCTACGCCGCCGGTGCCGTGCAGGCCGGCGATGAAGACGATTACTTCCAGAGCAATCTGTTCAGCGTGGCTCGACGCCGGGTGGTGTGGCTGCTGGTGCTGCTGTTGGCCAACAGCGGTACTGCCGCGGTGATCGCCTCCATGGATGGGGTGCTCAAGCAGGTGGTGGTGCTCGCGGCCTTTATCCCGCTGTTGATCGGCACCGGCGGCAACGTGGGCGCCCAGAGCTCCACGGTGGTGATCCGCGGCCTCAGCACACAGCGCATCCAGAGCCTGGGGCCGGCGAAGGCGATCGGGAGGGAGGCGATCGCCGGGGCCCTTTTGGGGCTGTTGATGATGCTGGTGGTGGTGCCCTGGTCGGGCTACGTGAGCGGCGGCAACTGGCTGGTGGCGAGTGCAGCCGGGATCAGCCTGGTGGCGATCACCACCCTGGCGGCCACCGCTGGCGCCGCCTTGCCGCTGCTGTTCAACCGGCTGGGACTGGATCCGGCGCTGATGTCGGCCCCGTTCATCGCCACCGCTACCGATGTGGCTGGCGTGTTCATCTACCTGCAAACCGCCAGCTGGCTGCTCAGCCGTAGCGCGGGCTGAGGCCCTGCGGCGGGATTCGCGGGCTTTCTGAGAGACGCTTCACACTTCTTCAGGGTAGGCTTTACATCAGTTCACAGGCCTTGCCATGGTCGCTGCTGTTGATGCCTCGGGGCTGAGCACCGATCTGGTGCGCTCCTACCTCCGCGACATTGGTCGCGTGCCGCTGCTCTCCCATGAGCAGGAGATCACCCTGGGCCGCCAGGTGCAGGAGCTGGTGGCGCTCGAGGAGCTGGAGCAGGAGCTCGAGATGCGCTCCGGCGGATCCAAGCCCGACCATGAGCAGCTGGCCCAGGCCGCTCAGCTCACCCCGCAGCAGCTCAAGAAGCGCCTGCGCTCGGGCCAGCGGGCCAAGGAGCGGATGGTGGCTGCCAACCTGCGCCTGGTGGTGAGCGTTGCGAAGAAATACACCAAGCGGAACATGGAACTCCTGGATCTGATCCAGGAGGGCACGATCGGCCTGGTGCGCGGCGTGGAGAAGTTCGACCCCACCCGCGGCTACAAGTTCTCCACCTATGCCTACTGGTGGATTCGCCAGGGCATCACCCGCGCGATCGCGGAAAAGAGCCGCACGATCCGCCTTCCGATCCACATCACCGAAACCCTCAACAAGCTCAAGAAAGGCCAGCGCGAACTCAGCCAGGAGCTGGGCCGCACCCCCACCGTCACCGAACTCGCGGAGTTCGTTGAGCTACCGGAAGAGGAGGTGAAGGATCTGCTCTGCCGTGCCCGCCAACCGGTGAGCCTGGAAACGAAGGTGGGCGACGGCGACGACACCGAACTGCTCGACCTGCTGGCCGCCGATGGCACCCAGCCCGAGGAGCTGGTGGATGGCGAGTGCCTGCGCAGCGACATGCGCGATCTGCTCGAGCAACTGCCCGACCTGCAGTGCCGCGTGCTCAAGATGCGTTACGGCATCCCCTGCGCCGATGTGCCCGATCCCGATGAGCCGATGAGCCTCACCGGCATCGGCCGCATCCTCGGCATGAGCCGCGACCGCGTGCGCAACCTCGAGCGCGACGGCCTGGCTGGCCTGCGCCGCCTCAGTGAGAACGTGCAGGCTTACGTGGCGGTTTGAGCGATGGGCTGAGGCAACTCAGCTCGACGGCACGAACGCGCGTGGCGCCAGGTTCAGGGTCTTGATCCGTTTGGCAAAGCCTCGATCGTCAAACGTGGCGAGGGCGTCGCAACTTCGGCAGCTGGCGTGGTGCAAGGCATCCGCAAAGTTGAGCCCCGATCGCAAGCCGGCCACCGCTTGCTCCAGGCCTGGACGATCTTCTGCTGTGAGGCAGGGATGACCGAGCAAGTGATCCATCACCTGCAGTACATCGGCCGCGGCAAACCCGTAATAACCCCTGAGAACCCACTCCAGCTCCAGGGCTACGGTTTTCGGTAGGAACAGGGATTGCCCTGATTCGAGCAGAGCTCTCGCCGCCTCGCGTTGGGCTTCTGTGGCTGGATCCGCGTTCTCTTCAGCCACAAAATATCGGGCCAGCACATTCGTGTCGAGGCCGATCACGGTTTCAGAAGAGAGGCGGGATCGAAATGCGCAGGGACGGGGGCACGCTGACTCCGCAGCAGCCCAAATCCACCAGTGGGGACGGGTTGATCGGGCCGCCAGGCTCTCAACTCGATGTGGTCTCCCACCAGTTCAAAGCTCACCCGGGTCCCGCGGGCTAGCCCCAGCTGTTGACGCAGCGCTTTGGGGATCGTGATCTGCCCTTTGCTGGTCATGGAGCAGGTGCTGGGTGCATCCACAGCGCAAACAGGGCGTATTACCAGGTAAGACTAAGGGCCGTTGTCGCTGCCGGATGGCTTTGGATCCAGCGGTTTTGTGTGAGCCGCTCCTCGCCTGGTGGCAGCACAACGGCCGCCAAAGCATTCCCTGGAAGCTGAAGCCAGACGGTTCATTGCCCGCCCCATGTGAGCCGCTCGATCCCTACGCCATCTGGGTGGCGGAGGTGATGCTCCAGCAAACCCAACTGCAGGTGGTGCTCCCCTATTGGCAGCGCTGGATGGAGGCCTTCCCCTCCTTGGCGGCGTTGGCCGCCGCTGAAGAACACGATGTGCTGCTGCTCTGGCAGGGCCTTGGCTATTACTCCCGCGCCCGGCGATTGCGAGTGGGCGCCCGGCAGATGCAAGAGCAGATCACTGTTCGAGCGGCCTCCCTGGGCGGTTCTGCTGAGCCCGCCGATCCCTCAGCCTGGCCCCAGGATCTGGAGAGCTGGCTGGCTCTGCCAGGCATTGGCCGCAGCACCGCCGGCAGCATCTTGTCGTCGGCCTTCAATCGCCCCTTCGCCATCCTCGATGGCAACGTGAAACGGGTGTTAGCGCGGCTGATTGCCTGCGAGCGGCCGCCCTCCCGAGAGCTGAAGCGGTTCTGGGCCCTCAGTGAAGCGCTGCTCGATCCGGCTCGGCCGCGGGATTTCAACCAGGCTCTGATGGATCTGGGGGCCACGGTGTGCACCCCCCGCAACCCCCGTTGCGGGCAGTGCCCTTGGCAGGTTCAATGCGCTGCCTACGCTGCCGGCGACCCTGCCGCCTTCCCTGTGACCGACACCCCTCGCGAGCTGCCCTTCCAGGTGATCGGCGTGGGGGTGGTGCGCAATGCGGCTGGTCAGGTGTTGATCGATCAGCGCCTGAACGAAGGCCTGCTTGGCGGGCTGTGGGAATTCCCGGGCGGCAAACAGGAGCCGGGCGAGCCGATCGAGAGCACCATCGTTCGCGAACTCCAGGAGGAGCTGGCGATCGAAGCCGAGGTGGGTGAGGAGCTGATCACCCTGCAGCACGCCTACAGCCACAAGCGCCTGCGCTTTGTGGTGCATCTCTGCCGCTGGATCAGCGGTGACCCTCAGCCCCTGGCCAGCCAGCAAGTGCGTTGGGTGGAGCCCAGCGAGCTCGCCGACTACCCCTTTCCTGCAGCGAATGCGCGGATCATTGCCGCCTTGCTCGAGCGTTTGCAAGCTGAAGGCAGTGCCGCTGCGGCTTAAGGCCGCCTGAGCCATGGCTGCTGGGCCGACGCCACAGGTGATCTGTCTGGGGGAGGCCCTGGTGGATCGCCTCGGTCCCCTCGGGGGTGATCCCGGGTCCGCAGCGCCGGAGCAGTGCGACGACCGCCTGGGCGGCGCCCCCGCCAACGTGGCCTGCGCCTTGGCGCGGCTCGGCACCGCCGCCGCCTTTGTGGGCCGACTCGGCTCAGACGCGATCGGCGCGGCCTTCCAGCAGTTGATGGCGAAGCGGGGCGTGGACCTCAGCGGCCTGCAGCGCGATCCCAGCCACCCCAGTCGGATTGTGTTGGTGCGCCGTGATGCCAGCGGCGACCGCAGCTTCGGCGGCTTCGCCGGCGATCAGGGCGATGGTTTTGCTGATCAGGCTCTCGAGGCCAGTGGGGTGAAAGCGGCGTTGCCGCCCTTGCTGGCGGGTGCACGCTGGCTGCAGATCGGCACCATTCCCCTGGCGTCAGCGGCGTCTGCGGCGGCGTTGATGGCGGCAGTGCAGTTGGCCGCTGCTGCCGATGTGGCGATCGCTCTGGATGTGAACTGGCGGCCCACCTTCTGGGACGCCAATGCTCCGGCGGATGCCGGGCCGACGCCCGCGGCTGTTGCGGCCATCCGACCGCTGCTGGAGCAGGCCGGTTTGATCAAGCTGGCTGCCGAAGAGGCCCAGTGGCTGTTTGGCAGCCGTGATCCAGCCGTGATCCGCGCTGCCCTGCCCCAGCACCCAGCGGTGGTGGTCACCGATGGCGGCGCCCAGGTGGCCTGGTGCTTTGGCTCCAGCACTGGCGTGATGCCCGCCTATCCCGTGGCGGTGGTGGACAGCACCGGTGCAGGCGATGCCTTCCTGGCCGGCCTGCTCCACCAGCTCTGTCTCCAGCCCCAACTGCTGGAGGGCAGCAGCTCTGAGGCGGTGCGCTTTGCCAGCGCCTGCGGAGCTCTGGTGTGCAGCGGCGCCGGTGCGATCGACCCGCAGCCCACCCACGAACAAGCGGAGGCGTTTTTCGCCACACGGGTGTAAAGCTCACCCGGCGGATGGCTTTTGGGGGGTTGGGTGCGCGGTATTGGCGACTGTCCGGTTCCGGATATCCATGGATATCCAGACCTGGACACGGCCCGCTACACCCACTCCACCCCCGGCTCAGCTGCAGGTTTGATCGAGAGTCAGCACCGCCCGCCGACCGGCCTCCGGCCGATCGGGATCGATCAGTTCGAGGCTCACGCACCAGGCCCCATTGGGCCGGAAGCTCAGCCGCTCGCTCCACTCCACCGCCATCAGGGCTCCGAGTTCCAGCGCTTCCTCTTCTTCCTGGGCGAAGAGTTCGTCGGCGGCAAGGGCTTGCTCCAGCCGGTAGAGATCGAGATGCACCAACGCGGTGCTGCCGCTTGAGCCTGCACGGCCTTGGTAGTGCTGGGCCAGGGCGAAGGTGGGGCTGGTGATGGGTTCTTCGATGCCCAGACCGGCCGCGATGCCCTGCACCAGGCAGGTTTTGCCGGCGCCGAGGGTGCCCTGCAGCAAGAGGATTGGCGGTTGCGCGGCGTTGGGCTCGGCCCGGTGGCGGAGCCAGAGGGCCGCGAGCTCTTGGCCCAGGGCTTCGGTGGCGGCGGCATCCGCCAACAACACGCTGCGCGATTCCATCCCGGTAGATTGCCCCGAAGCGAGCCCGAAGCCTCGGCGTCTCTGCAGATATTTCTAGTTTCCAAACCTTCAAGTTCATGGTGGCTACCCCCACGGCGCCTGCGCTGCAGAGCACCAGTACCTATGTGATCGCCGACCTCGGTCTGGCTGATTTCGGCCGCAAGGAAATCGAGATCGCCGAAACCGAAATGCCGGGTCTGGTCGCCCTGCGCAGCAAGTACGGCGCTGAGCAGCCCCTCAAGGGCGCCCGCATCGCGGGTTCCCTCCACATGACGATTCAGACCGCCGTTCTGATCGAAACCCTGGTGGCTCTCGGCGCCGAGGTGCGCTGGGCCAGCTGCAACATCTTCTCCACCCAGGATCACGCCGCTGCTGCGATCGCTGCCGCTGGCATTCCTGTGTTCGCCTACAAGGGCGAAACCCTCGATGAGTACTGGGCCTTCACCCACCGCATCCTCGAGTGGGGCGATGGCGGCACCCCCAACATGATCCTCGACGACGGTGGCGATGCCACCGGTCTGGTGATGCTGGGCACCAAGGCCGAGAGCGATCCCTCGGTGCTTGATCACCCCTCCAACGATGAGGAGACCGCCCTCTTCAACAGCATCCGCCAGAAGCTGGCTGCGCAGCCTGGCTTCTACTCCCGCATCAAGGCCCAGATCCAGGGCGTGACGGAAGAAACCACCACGGGTGTGGCGCGTCTGTATCAGCTGCAGAAGAGCGGTGAGCTGCCCTTCCCGGCGATCAACGTCAACGACTCGGTCACCAAGAGCAAGTTCGACAACCTCTACGGCTGCCGCGAATCGCTGGTGGACAGCATCAAGCGCGCAACCGACGTGATGGTGGCCGGCAAGGTGGCCCTGGTGCTCGGCTATGGCGATGTGGGCAAGGGTTCAGCCCAGTCGCTGCGGGGCCTTGGCGCCACCGTGATGATCGCCGAGATCGATCCGATCTGCGCCCTGCAGGCGGCGATGGAGGGCTACCGCGTGGTGCGTCTCGACGACGTGGTGCGCGATGTGGACATCTTCGTGACCGCCACCGGCAACTTCCAGGTGATACGCCATGAGCACCTGATCCAGATGAAGGATCAGGCGATCGTGTGCAACATCGGCCACTTCGACAACGAGATCGATGTGGCATCGCTGAAGCAGTACCCCTGGGACAACATCAAGCCCCAGGTGGATCACATCACCCTGCCCAGCGGCAACAAGATCCTGCTGCTCGCCGAGGGTCGTCTGGTGAACCTGGGCTGCGCCACCGGCCACCCCAGCTTCGTGATGAGCAACTCCTTCACCAACCAGGTGCTGGCCCAGATTGAGCTGTTCACCAAGGGGGAGCAGTACGCCAAGGAGGTGTATGTGCTGCCCAAGCACCTCGATGAGATGGTGGCCCGCCTCCACCTCGAGAAGATCGGCGCCAAGCTCACCGAGCTCACCGCCGAGCAGGCCGCCTACATCAACGTGCCGGTGGAAGGCCCCTACAAGCTCGATCACTACCGCTACTGAGCTAGGCGCGCTCCGCAGCTGGATATCCATCCATATCCGCCTGCGGAGCGTTTTTGCAGGCGGATGCCGCACAATCAGCCCACACAGACGCAGGCCGGATGGGACTCACAGAGTTGGTGCAGCAGCTCCCGCAGCTGATCGGTGCAGCCGTGGAGGCCAACCCATGGATGGGTTATGGCGCCATCTTTGCGGCGATGTTCCTGGAGAACCTCTTCCCGCCGATCCCCTCTGAGCTGATCATGCCGTTGGGGGGCTTTTACGTCCACCAGGGTCAGCTGGCCCTGATCCCCGTGGTGCTGGCCGGTCTGATCGGCACGGTGCTCGGCGCCCTGCCCTGGTACGGCATCGGCCGCCTGATCAACGAAGAGCGCATCGAGCAGTGGCTCGAGCGCCATGGCCGCTGGATCGGCATCAGTGCCCAGGAGTTCCACCGCAGCCGCACCTGGTTCAACCGCTACGGCACGGCTTTGGTGTTCTGGGGCCGCCTGGTGCCCGGCATCCGCACCCTGATTTCGGTGCCCGCCGGCATTGAACTGATGCCCCTCACCCCCTTCCTGATCTGGACCACCGCCGGCAGCCTGATCTGGACTCTGCTGCTCACCCTGGCTGGCATGGCCCTCGGCGAGGGCTACGCCAACGTGGAACTCTGGATCGACCCCGTTGCCAAAGCGATCAAGGTGCTCCTCGTGATCGCCGTGATCGCCGCCGCCGCTTGGCTGGGGCTGCGCACCTGGAAGAAGCGCAACTCCAGCCACTAATCGCCGCCCACTTCCTGGGCCGAAGCTCAGAAGGGAACTTCCTCCTCGGTGGGTTCCCCACCAAAACCACCACCACCGCCGAAACCGCCACCCGCTTCGGCGTCGCGCTTGGAGCCCAGCAGCTCGAGCCGATCCACGCGGATCACCGGCTTGCTGCGCTCCTCGCCGGTGGCGCGGTCGGTCCAGCGGTCGAGCTTGAAGCTGCCGATGATGCCGAGCAGTGAGCCTTTGCGCACGTAGTCGGCGGCCACCTGGGCCTGCTTGCCCCAGATTTCCAGGTTGAACCAGTCGGGTTCGTCGTTGCTGGAGCGGCGGTTCACCGCCATGGTGAGGTTGGCCACCATGCTTCCCGATTCGAAGTAGCGAACCTCGGGATCGCGGCCGGCACGGCCGACGAGGGTGATCGAGTTGACGCCCATGGCGTTCTCCTTGTGATGCGTTGGATCAATGATGCAGTCCGTGGAGGAGCTGCCTCATAGGGAGAGTTCCACCCTTTGGCCCGGATGTTCCATCGAGGCATCCCACCTATGATTCGCGCCGCTAGGCGGCCCCTCAGTGTTCTTCAAACGTTTCCAGCTCTCCCGCGACATCGGCATCGATCTGGGAACGGCCAACACCCTGATGTACATGTCCGGCAAGGGCATCGTGTTGCAGGAGCCCTCGGTGGTGGCCATCGATCTCGAGCGCGGCAGTTGTTTGGCCGTGGGCGACGAGGCGAAATTGATGCTCGGCCGCACCCCCGGCAACATCCGCGCCGTGCGTCCCCTGCGCGACGGCGTGATTGCGGATTTCGATGCCGCCGAGCAGATGATCAAAACCTTCATCCAGAAGGGCAATGAAGGCCGCGGCATCGTCGCCCCCCGTCTGGTGATCGGCATTCCCAGCGGCGTGACCGGCGTGGAGCGCCGCGCCGTGCGTGAGGCTGGCCTGGCCGGTGCCCGCACCGTGCACCTGATCGACGAGCCCGTGGCGGCCGCCATCGGCGCTGGTCTGCCCGTGACCGAGCCCGTTGGCACGATGATCGTGGACATCGGCGGCGGTACCACCGAAGTGGCCGTGCTCTCGCTGGGCGGCACCGTGCTGAGTGAATCGGTGCGCGTGGCTGGCGATGAGCTCAGCGACGCCATCAGTGTGTATCTGAAGAAGGTGCACAACCTGGTGGTGGGTGAGCGCACCGCTGAGGAGATCAAGATCCGCATCGGCTCGGCTTTCCCCGATGAGGTGCACGACGAAACCTCGATGGATGTGCGCGGTCTGCACCTGCTCTCCGGCCTGCCCCGCACCATCAACGTGCGCGCCGGGGATGTGCGCGAGGCCATGGCCGAGCCCCTCAACGTGATTGTGGAGGCGGTGAAGCGCACCCTCGAGCGCACCCCGCCCGAGCTGGCCGCCGACATCGTGGATCGCGGCATCATGCTCGCTGGTGGCGGCGCCTTGGTCCGCGGCATCAGCGATCTGATCAGCCATGAGACCGGCATCCTGGTGCATGTGGCCGAAGACCCCCTGCTCTGCGTGGTGAACGGCTGCGGCATGGTGCTGGAGGACTACAAGCGTCTTGAGCGCGTGCTCGATACGCCTGACTTCAGCCGCGTCGCCGCCTGATCCCGATGCCCGGACGCATCCTGCGCGTCCCGCTGCTGCGCAAGGTCGCGGAAGCCTGGCCCTGGTGGTTGCTGCTGCTGGCGTTGGTGGGGGTGCGGCTGAGCAAGGGGGCCGGCTTCATGGATGCCTATGCCCTGCTCAGCCGGTCTTTCTGGCCGGGCTCGGCGCAATCGGAGTGGTTGCGCTCGGCTCAGCATCTGCAGGATCAGGCCAGCCTGCAGCAGTTGCAGCGCGATAACGAGCGCCTGCGCGGCATGCTCGCCCTTGATCGCAGCGGCGCTGGCCGCGTGTCGGCGC
>Ga0194116_10002418_pt1 | contig 24246 bp, 24 predicted proteins | sample TA2MahsurfametaG_4_FD_148617 | JGI IMG/M metagenome (GOLD analysis project Ga0194116, IMG submission 148617) | Freshwater microbial communities from Lake Tanganyika, Tanzania - TA2015008 Mahale S9 surface | ecosystem: Environmental > Aquatic > Freshwater > Lake | place: Tanzania: Lake...
CAATCCCCAATCCCCAATCCCCAAATTCGAAAATTTTAAGGAATTTAAATCAAATAATATTTTTTTCAAAAACTGAAATTTTTAATAAAAACACTAAATAAATTTATAAATAAAAATTATTATGGTATTTAAATAATATTTTACTTTATAATTCTTATTTTTTAAACATTATTATTAAATTATAATTTGAAAAATTGAATTTTTCTCTAATTAAAACAAACAAATAAATAAAAAGAAATGGGTAATAACAATTTTTGCTGCGGCAAGAAACCCGAAAATCTTGGAGAATTAGCAATGGTAAAAATTCATTTTTTTAAAGACTTAGAATAACAAAAATATGATACAAAAAATAAATTACAATTTAGAAGAAAATACTATCCATGATGACGAATATAAAGTTAGAGGAGAAATGATGCAGTACAATTCAGAAGAAATGAAAAAACTTAATTTAAATCTAAAGCTTCTTATAAAAGTGCAGAGTTGTGTCAGAAGGTTTTTAAATAACTCAAAATTTTATAAAGAACATAGAAATAATAGAAACGTAATTAATATAAATATTTCTTTCTTTCCTATAAAATAAAAGAAAAATATTATCAAATACAAATCTTTATTTATATTGAGATGTTTAATTTTTATTTGAATTTGTTTAAATTTTAATCCTAAAAATAGCATTTTATAATAGAAAATAGGAAAAGAATAAAATTTTCATATTTTTAAATTTTTTAAAAAAAAATTTAGAAACTTATAGTACAGAAAAAAAATGATTTTTTGAAAAGCCTAGAAATGATTCACATGGATTACAAAGACAATAAAATGCTAGACCAGTTTAAAAGCGAATATAACAGTATCACAAGTAAATATTGATTTATCAAAACCAAAAATTAATTTAATATTGATTGAAAATTAATCTTTTATTGAAAAATAATTTTTGAAGCATTTTGAAATTAAAAAAATTTTCACCTTTTAATCTAAAAAAGACAACAAAAATGCGATAATGAATTTCTCAAATATGAATGATAATTTTGAATATAAGGGATATAAAAAGAATGGAGTAAAAGAAGGCTTTGGAATTCAGTTGTGGAAAGATGGTGCTATTTACAAAGGATTTTTTTCAAATAATAAAGCAAATGGATATGGAGTATTCAGACATCATGATGGAGATAAATACAAAGGAGAATTTTTAAATGATCGAGCTTCGGGTTATGGGATTTATTTACATTCAAATGGGGCTCTATATGAAGGTTTTTGGGTTGATGATTGTCAGAATGGAATTGGTGAAGAATGTTGGAACGACGATTCAAATTTTTATGGAGAATATTTTAAAGGAAAGAAACAAGGAATAGGTGAGAAAAATTCCAAAAAACAATAAATTTCCAAATTATTTTTTATCAATTAATAAAATTTTTGCATTCTTAATAGAGCGAAATAAGAATATTTAATTGATTTACTTATTTTTAGTATTCCTTGTTTTTCAAAATTTTTTAAAATTACTTTAATTTTTTATGATTCTTTATAATAAAAGGACGCTATAAATGGGGAGATAATTCAGTTTATGAAGGAGAATGGTTAGAAAATTGCTTACATGGATATGTAATAAATTTTTATTTCTATCAATAATTTATTTTCTCTGTTAAAAATAAAACCTTTAAATTTAAAAACTAAAATTGATCTGGACAAATAGATATCTTGTTAAAAGCTTTTTCAAAAACAAAAACTTTTAAATTAAAATTTGAAATTATAAATTAATTATTCTTGATTATAGGGAATTTATTATTTTAACGATGGAAGAGTTTATTCAGGGCAATGGCAATATAACTCAATGCATGGTTACGGGGAATTTCGTTGGGCTGATGGAAAGAAATATGCAGGATATTATATACACGATAAAAAAGAAGGATTTGGAATATACTATTGGGCGAATCCTTTACGTGTATATTTAGGATTTTGGAAAAATGGGAAACAAGAAGGAATTGGAAAATACTTTAATGGTAACAGACCTCCAAAATTTGGAATATGGAAGAATGGAGATAAAATTGAAATTTTTCAAGATGAGGAACAAGCATTTAAGAATTTACTTCCGAATCAAGAAAGATATATAAAGTTTTTTAAATGCACTTTACCTGAGATTCAGGAGTTTCTAGCATAAAAAAGCTTTCAAATATATTAGTAAAATTATAATTTTTTGTTTTGGTTTTAGTATTTTTATAAAATCTATAAATAATTTATTTTTTCTTGATATAATGTGAATTTTGAATCTATAATATAATTATATTTTATATTTATAGAATTTAATTGAATTTTTATTCCTTTTTAAAAAAGGAAATTTAATACTATAAAGATTATAAAACATAACCCAATAATCTCGAAAGATTAATCAATATCTTTGAAATAATTTTATTGATTAATCATTTTCTATATGAAAAGTATTATATTCTCAATTTCTATTTATGTTTTGATTCAAAATTTTAAACAAATTTTAATTTAATCATTTTTATCCTTCAATAAACATATTTGACCCTGATAATCTTTAAGCTGAATATTACAATTTTATGAATGTGAAAAATTTCTTATTTATTTAGTTATATTGTTTACTATTAATATTAAGCAAGAGGTTGAAATTATTTTTTAAAAAGAAATTAATTAGTTTTTAGCCTTTAAAGAAATAAGTTTATTTAATTAACATTAAAAAAATTTTATGAGCAGAATTTTAATATATAAATTAAGAATCTCATCATCGTTCATGTTTATATTTACAAAGTAAAAATAATCAATAATCCATGCGCATTAAAGAATCTTTATCTAAAAAATCAGTGTTGGCAATAGCGATTTTCTTTAGTCTTTTATATTCAGAAAATTTATCTCGTATACCTTTAGCTTGATTGGCAATTACATCATTTTTACTGAAAATTAAATTATTAATTATTGCAATTACAGAATCTAATTCTATTTCAAAAGACTCCAAATCTTTTTTAGAAATTTTATAGAAATTGCGTAGTACTAAATAAATTCCTTTCATGGAATTTAAAATTATTTCTTCTATTTTAGAAGACCGAATTCCCTCACAAAAGATCCTCAAAGGTTCATACTTTATTAATTTTTCAAGTACACTGTCATCTCCTTTAGAAATTGCATTAGAAAAAATAACTGTAATTTCTGATAAGATATCGTTGCTCTTGTTGATTTTAAACATCGTATATAAAATGAAAGGAATTTCAGTATTAATAAGCTGTTGTATTTGATGGCTATTTTCTGCGGCTATATTAGATATAGAGAATAATAATGCTAATAAAATCTTTTTGATATTATCATTATTTGGAATGTTTATAAAGCTCTTTAATTTTTTTTCGTATATTTTTAGAATATTGTTTTCTATTAAGTACTATTAGATATTAAGTTATATTGAAAGCACAAAAAATCTCAACTTAAATTTTTAATATAATAAGAATTAAATTACATCTACGATATCTTCTGTCGATTCTATATAAACATCTATTATATATAATAAATTTAACAAATTTTCACTTAAAACTGGTTGTTGGTCTATAATATTTAAAATGTTTTTTGGAACATTATTCCTTGTTAAAAGTATTAACATATTGCTATTTTTGCTAATCAGGTAAACTATATGAGACGTAAAGAAAATAATTTCAGAATTAGGATTGATTACATTCATTTCCAAAATTTCAGAAATTTTAGGAATTATTTCAGCAAACTAAATAAGCTAAATAAGTTTTTTGTGTTAATTTAAATAAATAAATTTCAAAAGTCATTAATCATTGAAATACCATTTCATAAGATTCTTTATTTATTTGTTTCACAACTGCACGGAGAATCCACAAAATATTTGAAAGTACAGGCTTATCATTATCAAATTTTCCAGAAAGCATATGCTCTTTTAACTTGATTTCCAAGGGAAAATATTTAATTATATATTCATAAGAGGATTTTAAATTAGTTATAATATTCCCTATTATTGTTAGTCCTTTTTCAACAAACATATTATTTGTTGAGTCTAAAAATTTATAAATTATCATAAAATATTCAACATCTAATAGAAGCTCGCAAAAATTAGGAGAAATATTAGTAAAATTAACCAATATTTCTAAAATCTCAAATTTTATATAAATATTTTCATGATCATTCAAAATATTTAATAGAATTTGAAACATATCTTTATCAAAATCAAAAACTTCATTATCTTTTAATTTCAAATTTTCACTCAAATAGCGAAGCTTTTCTAATGCATACAATCTTAGCTTAGAATTTAATGAGGTTTTCATCATAGATGGATCGAATTCTTTAATGTATTCTTCATAAGTTTCATTTTCTGTGCTGCTTATCCACTCTACTATTTTACTATATTGATCTGTCTATTTTTATTAGTAAAATAATTTTATTTTATTTTTATATTAATTTATTTAATAAAGCAAATTTTCTTATTTTAAAAATTATAAAATTTTATGATATTTAATATATAATCATCACAAAAATTACAGCTAATTCAAAGTTTTCTATAATTTCTGGAGGTAGATCAATTGTTGAAATGTCTATTATAGGGTTGAATTTTCTTGTATTTTGTTTATGATTTTGGCAACTTTTAAACATAATATCTTTTAAGAATTTGTCTTTTCTTAAAGTTAGCTTTCTTTCTTCTCTAACTTTAATCATGTTTATTTCTGATCCTAAACAAAAAATAAATATGGTGTTGTTTTTCTTTAAAAATTTTTTTAATAAATAAAATATCAATATATTATATAAGTATAGTAATTTACCCATCAAATTTTTTTGCCTTTCTTCCAATTTTTGCATTTTTTACTTAATTTGAAAAAATTAGTTTAAATCATTAAATCTAATAATTGTTATAATAAATGTTTGAAAATAAAATTGAATTTTTTCTTATGTTATATTTTAATAATTAAATTTAACATTAATCAAAAGCCCAATTAGATATAAAATACTAACTAAATCAATTTCATAATCTCTGAATAATCAGTGAATTTAATAAATTATTCATTTAAAATAATATTTTAAATTTAATAATAAATGTTTTAATTTTAAAAACAATTTATATATCCAATAAAATTAATATAAAATTGATGTGTATAAAATATTAAATAATGTAGACTTTATTTTTTAAGCGAATTTTTTAATACAAGGAAATCATCTTCTACTCCATCGCTGTCATCGGAATTTTCTTTTTGAATATTCACAGTTTTTTGAATGAACTTTGTAATTCTGGTTTTGGTCATTCTTGCCTTAGTTTTCCTCTCATTTTCTTTATCAATAGTATTACCTTTATTATCTTTAATGGACACAATTCTTATATTATTTGATTTGCGATTAGAATTTTCATTCTGATTTGTTGGAGTAAGAATGCTCTCTTTTTTTTCTTCTTTGCTCTTTTCAATTCTGATATTATTCGATTTGCGATTTGAATTTTCATTTTGATTTGTAGGAGTAAGGTTGCTTTCTTTTTTTTCTTCTTTAATCTTTTCCTCTGCTGGTTTGTTAGCAGTTTTTCTTACATTGGTTTTTCTCACAACTGTTTTTCTCACTACAGTTTTTCGTAATTTTTGAATATCCTTCGAAATTTCGCTTTTTTGGTTAGGAGCATTTTTCTTTTTATCTTCCATTATCTTCTTTTTAAGTAATTTGGCTTCTTCACTCGAAAATCGCCTAAATTTATTTATTATTTTATTTCTATAAGAGATTTTAATTTATTTTAATTTTGATAAATAACAAAAATATTTAATTACAAACAGGCCTTTTTAAAGTTTTTAACAAAGTCATTAATTGATTTAAGAAACTCTATTGGTTTGAAAGTTTTTTCTTCTTCTCCAAAGTATTGAACAAATGCTTTTATTTCTTTTTTAAAAGAATCTTGGGTTGTAATAATTTCATCAAGAGCTCCGCATGAATTAAGCTCAATAGCATTTAAAAATGAAGATAATTTTTTTAAATTTGGATCATTTACTTTTTCGAAACTTTCACGAGTAAGTTTTAACTTTTTAAGCTTGTTTTCTGTTTCTTTTATTTGAGTTTCTATTTCAGTCATATCAAACTGATTTTTAATTCAAAATTATTATTAAAATGAATTTTTTTTTTGTTTTTTTTTTAAATTAAAAGCTTTGGATCATCTTAGAGATTATCTTTCAAAATATACAATTTCGATAATATATCAATCATTATTTAAATAAGAAAGAAAATTTTTTACAATTTATTAATAATTTAAATAATTTTTAAAGGTTTTACCGATATGATTTCATCTAGGTCGTTAAAATCCTTATAAAAATTCAGAAGAGAGGATTCTTTAGTTCGAATATTTAAGACTATTAATTCCAAAAGGGAATATTTTTCTTCAATATTACTTTTCATATCATCAATATTAGCCAATACACCCATATTAATTCCAGCTGCATTACCCTTAGATGTGTCAGAATTCAAGAAGTTCCCTACATGTAAAATAAATTTCATTATATTCTCAAAGTTTTTGGAGTCTTTAATTGAATTGAATGCCTCTTTTATAAGATTTAATTTATTTATGATATTTTTCTTATCTACAGAAATCACTTTCTTAAATTTCATTGAATCTAATATAATTTGAAATCTATTTATATTTGCAATTACAAAGATATATCTTTCACCTAATGAAATTCGGTTTGGATCACCTTTGTATTCTTTAAGCTTTGGAATTTCTTCTTCAGTTGGAGATAAATCGATTAATTTTTGAATTTCTTCTAAATTAATTCTGTCATCCTCTAGATTTTCCAAAATAGATTTTATATCTTCTGGACTCAATCGGAATTTATTGAATGCAATACCTACATTCATAGATTTTTTATCATCGAGCAACTTAACTATTTGATTAGCTTTTTTATCATCGGTTTCACCGATTTGCTGATTATTTTCTTCTTTCTTTTTTTTCTTGGGCTCGCAAAAGTATTTTGTAATTAGAGAATAATCAATGCTGAAATTAGGTGATGGCTTTTCCCATAATGTGTTTTTTGTTTTTATTTTAGGTATTGGATTCCAATTTACTCTTTTAGGTTGGAGTTCTGCTGGAGGTTTTGGAGCTATTTTTTTAAAAATCTTAAGTTTTCCAATATTATAAATTAAATTACAAACAATCAAGATAAGGTTTTATTTTTATCAATTAGCAATATTTTTTATAAATATTTTTTTATAAAATTGAAAAATACCAAAAAATTCTAAGTTTTTTTTTTAAAAAAATTCAAATAATTTACCTGTTGGTAAAACAACAACAGGGCCAACTGGGGCTACTGGATTACCTATATTTCCTGGCATTACTGGTTTTGGAATTCCACCAGGAATTTGTACAGGAGGACCTCCTATTCGTGGAACTCCCGGCATTTGAGGAACATTTCCTGAAGGAACCTATTATTGTTTATATTTAAGAAGATGTTTTATTTTTATTTCAAAAATATTTAAAAAAATTTATTTAAATAATTTTATCAATTTTATTTAATAAATTATTTAAACTTTTAATAGATGAATTTTAAAGAAAATTTACATTTAATACAGGAGGTTTTGGATTATTATTTGGAATACCAGGAACACTAGGAATAGAAGGAATTGTTGGTGGTTTTGGATTATTATTTGGAATACCAGGAACAGAAGGAATAGAAGGAATTGTTGGTGGTTTTGGATTATTATTTGGAATACCAGGAATTGTTGGTGGTTTTGGATTATTATTTGGAATACCAGGAACACTAGGAATAGAAGGAATCGTTGGAGGTTTTGGATTATTATTAGGAATACCAGGAACACTAGGAATAGAAGGAATTGATGGAGGTTTTGGATTATTAATGGGAATACCAGGAACAGAAGGAATAGAAGGTATTGTTGGCGGTTTTGGATTATTATTTGGAATATTAGGAACAGAAGGAATAGAAGGAATTGTTGGAGGTTTTTGAATATTATTTGGAATATTAGGAACACTAGGAATAGAAGGAATTGTTGGAGGTTTTTGAATATTATTTGGAATACTAGGAACACTAGGAATAGAAGGAATTGTTGCAGGTTTTTGAATATTATTTGGAATACTAGGAACACTAGGAATAGAAGGAATTGTTGGAGGTTTTTGAATATTTGTAGAAACCAGAGGTTCAATAATTTTTGATTTGTGTAATTCATTTATGGGAATAGAAACGCTTTCAAGATCTAAATGAATTTTAATTTATCTATATTAATTATTTTTCATTTTTCTTTAAAGAAATCATTTCAGTTATTAAAAAAAGTCAATTTTAAAAAAAAAAAGAAAAAAAATTTTATTACTATTACTTCTATTTGGTAATTCAAAATTTCCAGTTATTAAAGATTTCAAAAGCAAAGCCATTTTTTCATTATCAAATTCTAATATTTTGTTTAATTTTACATCATCTGAATTCATTCCTTTGACAACCGTCTTGAATTTGTCTACAAATTCTATCTCTTCTTGTATTTTAATTTTCTTCGAAATAAACAGATACATATTAAAATATTTTCTTATTATTTCTTTCAAAATATTTCTTTTGATTCTGAAGCAATTAATCAACGCAATATTGTAGTTTTTAATTTTGAATTTAGTAAAGTTTTTTATTTTATAAAAAGTACGATTTTTTAAAAGCAAAATCTTAGTATTGATCAAATTGAAAATCTATCATTGAATAAAAGTTATCAAATAAAAATAATTAAGCAAATATTTAAAAAGGAAAATTAGATAAAATAATGATTAATTATTTTTTACTGTTATTGAGGAATTTTTCCTTGAATTTTCTTCTGTTAATTCTTTATTCTTTTTTATTTCTTTTTCTGTAAATTTCAATATATGATTGAGATATATGTCATCAAGAGCATCTAACTCTCCTTTTTGAGAATCTTCATCTTCATTATTAAAATTTTTATCATTTGAATTTTCTTCTGATTCATATTCTTCATCTAATTCTTTAATTTCATCATTTTCAGTATCCTCATTTTCCTCTCCTTCTTCTTCTTCTATTTCTTCCAATTCATCTGAACCTTCCTGTTCTTCTTCTTCTTCCTCTTCTTCCTCAAATATTTCATCAGAATCTTTTTTTGTTAGTTTGTTTTTAGCTAATAGTAAATTAATAAATATTTTAAAATCCTATAAAAATAATTTTTCATAAAATGTTAAAATAAAAAGATTATTAAAAAGATAAAACTTTAGGATTTTTATATTATTTTAAACAAAAAAGCTTAGATACATTTTTTATCTTCTTTTCCTTCTGATTCCTCATAATCATTATAATTTCCTCTTTTTAAAAGATTAGCATTCAATTTTTTAATAAACCTTTCTTTCTGAGAATTATTCATTGAATTTTCTTTTACATCTATATCTTCATTTCCTTCATCATGATTTTCATTTATTTTGAAATCTTTACCTTTAGGTCTTTTCATTAGACCAGACACTCTTTTACTTTTTGGAGTTTCTTGCGGTAAAACTTCAATTTCTTTATTTCTTTCTTTTAAGTTAATTTCTTCAATATTCAAATCGATGCTTTTTTTGTTTAATCTAATATCAGTTGAATTCCTTGGTTTAATAACATCATTGATTTCATTTGTAGACTTTTCTAAATTATTATTGATGTTTTCACTTATATTATTATTATTTTGTTTGCTATCGTTAATTGAATTTTCTAAATTGTTAATTGTATTTTTTAAATTTGTGATTTTGATGGGCTCTTCTTTTGACTTTGAAAATTCGGCATTTAAATTAATCGAATTTAGACTAAGTTTATTTTGTGCAGTTATGTTTGTATTCCTACGTGTTCTATTGAATTCCTCATCTTCTAAATTTACATCATTTAAATATGTATTTAAAAGTTTTTCATGGTAGGAACTGTTTTTATTCGATTCTAAAGTTTTATTGTTTCCTTGATTCACACTATTTCTATTTTCATTATTACTAATTATATTATTAGTTAAATTTTCATCTTTTTCTTGGTTTTGATTTTTTACTCGTTTCATGAATATTCCAGAGTTCCTTTTTGCCTTTTCTTTTGTTTTATTTTCCAAATCATCTGAATCTCCTTCTGGAATATTATTCTTGTTTTGATCTGAACTTTCAGTTAAATTCATATAAGAAGCAGGCTGATAAGTTGTTCTTCTCGCACCTAAATTGTCTTCTGCCTTAATATTATTGTTTATTAAATTTTTATCTGATAAAAGATTTGAATCGTTATTTGTTTCTAAATAAAATAATAATGTTTTATTCGAATTATTTTGCAACTGAAAAGATGTGTTTCTTCTTTGATTATCCAAAGAACTTCCGTGAGCATTTTGATTAGAATTTATATAGTTATTAAAATTTGACTTATCACCGCTATCCAAAATTTTTTGTACTTTAGAAGAAAAAGAATCACTTTTTAGGACGTTATTTTCAGTGTATGAGTTTTCTATCAAGGAATTTTGAACTTTATCCAAATTAGTGTTTAAGATAGGAGGCTGTTCTTCCATTATAAAATCAAGTAAATTTACATCTTTTTTTTTATTATTATTCAAAAGTTTTTCCTCTTTATCTTTTAATTCTTTTTCTAAACTCTGTAAATCTGATTCCTTCATTTTTAACACACTTTTTCTTATATTATCGAAATCCATGGGATTGTTGTTATTATTATTTAAATGATTCGATTTGTTTATATCATTTTTTTCTTGAACAGAGGTCTTTGAGTGATTTTCAATCAATAATATTTCTTCAGATTTTTCATTTTTATTAAGCGGTAAAACTTCAGCAGTATTTTCATCCACTAAAATTCCGTATTTTTTTACTATATCATCTATAGCATTTCCTTGTGAAACAGAATCATTAGAACTGATTTTATTATTATTGTTATTATTTTTATCATTTTCATTGATGTTGTTATTAATTATTTCAACAGCGATTTTTTTCGAAACTTCAAAATTTTTATTACCATGTCCAATATTCGCTGAATAAGCAGACAATTTAGTTTCTTGTTTTGTAGTCTTTAAGTTATTATTGTTTAAAACAGTCTCATTATTAGAAAATTGATCAATTTTCATTGAAGGAGTTGTTCTTGCGCTTAATCTATTAGAAATGTTATCTAAATTAGTATCGATTTTATTGTTTTTAATTAAAACTTCAATTTTATTTTGATTAGTTTTATCCTCCATAGGATTTGATATATATTTTTTATAAATGCCATCTTGATTATTTAAAAAATAACTTGGATTCATAATAGATTTACTCCTTATATCATTCTTATGGGTTGGTCTATTATAATTGTTTATCATATTATCCAAGGAACCTTCATTGTTGATTTCATCTTCATTTTCGTTTTCGAAAATATGTTCTTTAATTATTTCTAAGTTTTGGTTGATATTTGAATTCCCAAAATTTCCTGAATTGCTTTGAGATAAATTATTTATTAAGTTCTCTTGAATACTATTCAAATTAACAGTTAAATTAGAAATATTTTTATATACATCGAGATTTGAATTGTTGCTATTTAAATTTAGAGCATTTAAATTATTTAAATTTGAGTTGATAAGCTTATCCAAATCACTTTCCTTCTTTTGCGGAAGTTCATTTTGCAAAATATTAAGAGACTTCGCAGTCGTTGAGTTTATCATATGATTAGGAAAATTTGTGTCTTTAACATTAAAATTACTAGAAAAGGATTCTCCTAAGGATAAATCTAAATTGCTTTCTGCTTCATTATTGTCTATAGACATATTTGATATTTCATTCTCTTTTTTATTTATGGAATTTTTTAAATCTACGATTCTCGGACTTTTTTGCAATAACTTTGCGTTTGAATTAAAGTTACCCAAACTTGAATTTGCATTAGAAGAATTTTCAACAATGCCATTTTTTATATTATTTATGCTAATAGAAGGAGATTTCCCTGTAAAAGAAGATCTAGTTAAGCTACCTAATTTTTTGTAAGTTAATGAATAATATTATTCAACATTTAAATTTAAATTTTAAATTTATGTCAAAAAATATATCAAAAAAGCGAAGATATTTAAAATGTGGAATAGCTGATTTTTTAGAGTTTTTATAATTACCTAAATAAATTATAAATAAAGCATTTTTATAAAATAATTTACTTTTTTAAATTAAAAAAAACGAAATTATTTGATATAAAAGGAAATTATCATAATTATTAATTCATATATTTTTTTTTTCAATTATAAAAACTATAAAACTAAAGCAATTACCATATACCCCAGCAGATGGTTTATTGATTGGCTTATCTAAATGAGAAGCATTATTTTTATTATTTATACTAAAATTTGAATTATGAGTATTTCGATACGATTCAGATTTTTGATTTAATATAGGAATAGGTGATACAGATAGAGTTTCTAACTTTATAGTATTATTGCTCGGCTGTTTTGAAAGCTTTGGTTTAATTATTTAATGGTTTTATATTGTTATTCAAATAATAAAAAGAATAATATATTATTTTTTATTATTTTTTCATTATTTTTTAACATTTCTATTATTACATTTTTATCTTGCTCACTGTTCGAGTCTTTTTTTTCAATTAATGTGTTATTAAGTCTGAATGATTGATCCACAGAACAATTTAGGCTTAAGTCTACATCTTTATCGGATTCACTCTCTTCATAATTACTATTATCCATTTTTCTCTAAAAAATTATTCTAAAGTTTTTTTCGAAATTATAATGAAATAATAAAAAACAAAAATTTATTATACTCATTAAATAAAATTGTTATATATTAATGTCAAAAGTGAAATATATTTTCTGTGAAAATAAATTTCTATATTTTTATTTTATTTTGAGATATTTATAAATTGGGGATTGGGGATTGGGGATTGGCCCCAATCCCCAATCCCCAATCCCCAATCCCCAATCCCCAATCCCCAATAAAAAATGAAGTTTTATTGATATCTAATTATTCTTCTTAATTAATTTTAAATTAAAAACTGAAAATTAATAATTTGATAAATTAAAATAATAAAAAAAATTTCAATATTTAAAAAACTAAAAGTATAATTATACAATATGAAATTTGTTGTGAAAAATGAGAAGAATTACTCTAAAAATATTTTAATTCAACATCAATTACTTTTTATGTTTATATTTTTATTATCATTTCTAGGATTTACAAAATCAACCGATGAAAGCTTGATAAACATATCTAATTACACCTATCCAAAGCTTTCTGAATTACCGAATGATGAGACTATAATCGCAATTCTAGGAACAAATGACATTCACGGTCAAGCTTATGAAAGAGATTTTAAAATGACAAATGATTCTTTTAAATTAGGAGGATATAAATTACTTTCAGGTGCTATAAAGAGTATCCGAGAAGAGTTTAAAAGCCAATTTTTATGGTTGGATGCTGGAGACCAATTCACTGGAACTGTTGAAAACATTAAATCAACAGGACAAATTATGGTTGACTTTTATAATGCTTTAAGAGTTGATTCTGTTGCAATAGGCAATCATGAATGGGATAATAAAGAATCTCAATTGAAAAAATGGATGGCTAACGAACTTGGAAGATATTATAATTTAGAAAATTCTTTTTTTAGCAATGCCTATAATACAATAAAACTTGATAAAACTGATAAAAACAATAATGTTGGTGAAATAATAAAAAAACCAATTGATCATTTACAAATTGTAAAAACAGAGAATCAAGGAGTTTCTTTTTTACAAAAAAAATCTTTTTCAAATGCTATTCTTGGAAATTTAGAATTTTCAAAAAACAATAATGAATTTTTCGGATTGAAAACAAATTTCAAACAAACAAAAAATAATTTATATCTCGCTGCTAACTTAAAATTAAAAGATAACTTCAATTCAACTACAGATGATTTACCAAATAAAATGTCTTCGAAAATGTTCGAGTTTCTAAATGGAAAAATTAAAATCGGAGTAATAGGTTTAATAACTATTGAGACCAATGAAAAAACTTCTGGCTTCCCAAACAACAAATTTGATTTAATGGCTTATAAACCAACAGTTGAGAGGCTTTCAAAAGAACTTAAATCTAAAGGCGCAAATGCAGTAATTATAGTCTCTCATGTAGGAATGACTTGTAAGAGCCCACTTTTTTCTCCTGAAGAATTACAAGAATATTATAAATTAGCTTTGCGTGATAAAGACTATTACAATTCAGCCAAAAACTCTAAAGCACCGCAAAATAGTTGTAAAGGTGAAATGTTCAATTTACTCTCGAATTTAGAAATAGGAACTGTTCAAGCAGTGATTGCTGGCCATGTTCATGAATCAATTCATCATTTTATCAACGGAATTCCAGTAATACAAAATCCGATGAGTAATATATTTACAAATGTGCTATATTTAAAATTCAAAAAAGATGAAAATGGAAATTATGTTTTAAAAACTGATGATGCTTTAATTGAAGGGCCAATTCCTCTATGTTCCAAAGTATACACAAACAATTTTCGTTGCAATGTTTATCAAGAATTAACTGAAAATATTAAGATTTCCGATTTTATTTTTCATAATAAAAAATTTGAAGTTGACCCACAAGTGGAAAAAGTTTTTGAAAAGCATAAAAATATAACTGAACTAATAGAGAAAATGAAAATTAATACTATATTCAATACTGAATTGCACATGGAACGCAGCTTTGTAGATGAAAATTTACTAGGAAATCTTGTAGCAGATATATATAGAGAATTGACAAAATCTGATATAGGAATGGTTGCTCCTGGAAATTTACGTTATATCTGGGAACCAGGACCAGTATCAGAATATGAATTTAACAATATGTTTCCTTTTGGAGGCAACTTTGGAAGATATAATGTGACAGGAGCAAATTTAAAAAAGATTTTCCAAATTCTACAACAAGGAGAGAGTGGTTATTATGCTTTTTCAGGAGTCAATATGACAATTTTAAGAACTAATGATACTTATTCAAAATTACTGATGGACTCAATTAAACTTTGGAATGGGGAGGACATTCAGGATGATAAATTATATTCATTTGCATCAAATGAATTTGAACTTAATGGAGGTGATGATATGAAAAATTTTGTAAAAGATGGGAAAATAACTGTAAACAGCACGGAAATTGAAAATAGTTTACCAATACTAGAAAATTTCACTAATTATTTAAAAAACATTAAGGTTTTAAGGCTAGCCGATGCATATAAATATATGGGAAGACTAAATGTAACTAATCTTATGCCTATAGAAAAATCTTTTATAATAAAAAATAAAGCTGTAGAAGGAAACAAAAATGTCAATAAAGAGGTATTGAATAATTTTTATGATAATAACAATGGATTCTTAGCAGTCGAAAGTCATCTTAATCGCAATTGAAAAATTAAAAATTTAATTTTTTTAAAAACTTGGTAAATAAAAATATTATTTGATTTTTATTATAATTGAACAAGGAAAAGATAAGTTGAAGAACTAAGATAATAATAATTATTTGTTTATATCTTTAATTAAGTATTCTTGAAATTATTTTTTATACTGAATTAAAATTTCTTAACCAAAATAAAAAACTTTATGAAAAAATAAAACGTGGTAAAAAACTCAAATCTTATTTCCCTTTTACTTAAAAAAAATTTTTCAAAAAAATATCATGTATTTTTAAATAAATTTTTTTCTTTCAGAAAATAAACTTATTAATATAGAAAATTTACATTAAGTCTAAGTTTTTATGATTTATTTATTAGAAATTAGATGAATGAAGTAAAAATTCAATATTCTTGAATAAATTAATATAAAATTAATAATCTTACTTATTTATTTAAACATAAGTTAAGCTGCTTTTATAAAACTTTTGATTTTACACAAAATTTATATCTTAAAAACACATTATTAATATTATTCTTAAAAACTTTAATTTGAATTTAATATTTCATTTATATTCTTCTCTTCCAAATTTACAGCTTCAATCTTTTCCTTTTTAATCTTTTTTTTTAATATTTTTTCTGGAACTAAAATATTTTTATATGAATAATCCTTTTCTTTATCAATAATCAATCTCACGCAATATATATTCAATTTTATATGTTCATTTACGTCTATAAGAATGCTTCCAAAAATATTTGAAACTTCATTATTTATTATACTGAATAAATAACTCGAGTTTTTCATTTTTATAAAATTTGGAAATTTTTGTAAATATATAAGCCTCATTCTAAAATCGTGAAATATATCTCGTTTAATTGAAACATCAGTCATAGTATCTGAATAGAATTTAATAAACGAATTTTTCATGGATTTTTCGATTAGATTATTTTTTATTTTATCACTTTGAATAAGAACTAGATCCTTTTTTTCATCTAATCGAAAATTAGACATATCAACAAAATCTTTAAAATGATTAATCTCCTGATTTTTATTATCACCTTCACAATAACTAAATTCAAAAAAATTGCAGAAATTATGATCATCAAAAAGATTTATTTTGCTTTCTGAAGATTTGTCGTTTCCTATATTGTTTTCGTCTGCTAATTGGTTCTTATTAGAATCTTGATTTATTTGATAATTCACATTTTGTGAATTTGTATATTTATTTATTTTATCTATTATTTCTGAATTGACATTTGTTTGAAAATTTTTCTTGTAAATTTTACTCTTGGATTTATTGATTTGAGTATCTTTAAATTTATAAGAATTTTGATTATCATCCTTATTTTCAAATGAGAGACAATAATCAGTATTTTTAGAGGGATCAATGCAATTCAAAAAAGATGGATTAAAAATTCCTGCATTTATTGTGGAATTTTTCATGGAACTAAAATTTTGATTTTCATTTTCAAAATTATCTCTAATAAAATAATTATTGCTTTTATCTTTAATTGACATTTCATTGGTATTAGTCTGTCTATCAAATTTAATGATTTTATTCGATTGATGATCGCTTTTTTCATTTTTAAAATTCTCAAAGTAATCTTTTTTTTCCTTTGTTATTGCTAAATTGCTGTCTCCATTTTTATCTTTGTTCTCTTCTGGGAAGGTTTGTGTTGGCTTATAAGGGAGAGAGTTAATTGAGTTATTTTTATTCTTTTTATTTATATTATTCTTTCGCAAATCACTCATAATTATATTTTTTATTCTCTCGGTTTCTGAATTAATATATTCTTTCGAATATATTTCATTTTTAATTTTAAAAGAATTATTTGTATTATGCTTGTTTAATTTATTTTCTGTGATTTTTTGATGATCTTCAACTTTGCGATTATTGATAATTAATTTATTAGAATTATTTATATTATTATCATTTGCTTTCGATGTTTTGTGAAATGGCTTATTTAAATTTTGTTTTTTCTTGCAGTTAGAGGGTTTTACAGATCCATATTCCTCTTTTGTTAAAAAATCTAAAATAGAATTTTTAGTAAATTCCTCAGTTACAACTTTATTGGATTTACTATGAGTATTGGAATTTATAAAATCTGCTTTTTCTTTTATTGAATTATTATTCTTATGATTATTTTCAATTTCAGTTTTTTGATTTTTTGTGATTAGTCTTCCTAAATAACTTGTTGAAGAATCATTTTTTAAGCAAATGCTGTCCGTATTTTTACAATCAATTTTATAAATGTTTGTCATTAAATCATTTGGTTTTTCATTCTCCTTTGTAAATTCATTTCCATCTGGATTTTTTTGATGTGTTTTTGCTTCATATTGATTTAATTCAGTTTTATTCAAATTTGAAGTCGAAAGTTGTGTTTTATTTTCTTGCATTCTCATAGCTTTATCATTACTTATAATAGTACAAATTTGTTTGTTATTTTTGCATAATTGAGATTCTTTTATTTCTGATAAATTTGTATTATTTTCTGAATTAATTAAATCATTTTTTATTAAAGATTCCTTAAGTATATTAGGGTTTGAATATTTGGGATTTTCTATATTTTCTTCTTTAGTTTTTTCATTATCTCTGCTGTCTTTCAGAACATTTGAATTTAACTTTTTTGAATTTTTAAATCTCGGATTTATTTGATGTTCTTTATTTTTTAGATTTATTTTCTTATCTAAAATTTTCTCATTTTCTTCAGATAAATTTTTGTTATTTTTCTCTAATATTGTTGATCTAATTAAATAATCATTAAAAGATCCCTTATTTTTCATAGAATCCTCTTTAAGATTTGTTGGAGTAATATTAGTAATTTCTGGTATTTCTATTTTATTCTTTTCTTGGTTTACTTCTTCTGCTTTATTTGGAATAAATCCTTCTAAGAAATTTTTGTTATCATCTTTATGAGATTTTAAAGCTAAGCAATTTTTCATCTCTTTGATTTTTTCCTTTTCCCCTTCTCTTGTTTTAGCTTTTTTGGAATTTTCTTTTTTATTTTCAGAAGAAGAAGTTGGTTTTTTATAATGGCTTGCGCCTAGTTCTCTTATTAGATCTTCATCTGATATTCTTTTTTTAGATTTATTTTCTTTATTTTCTTCAAAAGAACTTATATTGTTTAGTTCTGAATTAGAAAAAGAAGCTAAATTGTTATCTGTTGTTGTATTTAAAATGGTATTTTTAATATTATTGTTATTAATTGATGATAACGAATTGTTATTATTACTAATATAATTATTTAAATTTGGGAAAGTTTGATTTAGAAAATTTGCTTGAAGATCTTTCAAAGGACTAAAAATATTTTGTAAATTCAGATTATTAATAGAATTTAAATTTAAACCGTTATTAAGCAAAAATGTTAGACATGAATTCAAATCAAGATTATTATTTATTTTACTAATATTGTTTTTATTAGATAAAAAGTTTTGAAGAAGGTTAGTATTCAATAAAGAAGAAACTTTATTTTGCAAATTAAAAGTATTAATAGAATTGAAATTTGCATTTGAATTATTACAAGAATTTAGTAACAAATTTGGATTATTAATAAGGTTAAGTAATGCTATATTCATATTTTGATTATTTTGAACAAATTTATTAATATTAATATTTTGTCCTGGAATATTATTAGAATTCATCTGTTCAGGAAATTTTAAATTTTGATTATTCAGCTGTTCTAAATCTTTTTTAAGATTGCTGTTTAAAAAATTATTATCGAACTCACTACTGAGAAATTTATAGTTAAAATTTGGGCTGAAATTTGTTTCAGTTTTTAAATTTGTAGTCATATTATAATCACTAATCCTTGAATTAAAACTGTTTAGTTTATTTATTGGTAAATCTTCTTCAGAGAAATTTTTATTTGATCTCGAATTTTCAGAATTTTTATTTTCTATATCTTTATTTAGAGTTTCATACTGAAATTTCTTGAACTTATCAAACTGATTGTGTATTTTATTTTCTTTTTTCTTAGCATTATCAGAAATTTGATTTTTTATCTTAACTAATTTTTCTAATTTAGCCTTTTTATCATAATTATTATTAATAATTTGTGATTCATTTCTTTCTTCATTATCATATATTAATTTATTTGATATTATTTCGTTGAATTTTTCACTTTTTTTATTCAATTTATTTTCAGGAGAAAGAGAATCTTTGATGATACGATTATCATTTTTCCTTTTTTTACTTAAAAATTGATTGCTTTTTAAATGTTTATTTTGATGCGAAAAAGAATCTTCAAATTGAAGTTCTTGCAAATCTATGAAGAGACCTTCAAATAAATTTAGATTTTTAGAATATTCGAGATTGTTTGTAGATAATTGTGATAAAGCATTACTCATTAAATTTCTTAAAATTAAAATTTTCTTAATAATTTCTTTAAATAATTTTCTCTTAAATTAATAATTTGGTTTTTTTCCATAAATTCTAACAATAGGAGTAGTTTATAAAAATTCAAATTAATCGCAGTTTTAAAATAATTAATGTGTTTATATAATTTTATGAAAAAAATGATATTTTATAATAAAAAGTAATATTTAAATAGTTTATCAAATCTATATTCGTTACCAAAAAAATAATAATTAATTAAGATACCATTATTTATCTTAATTCTCCTAAATATTTAATCAAGATTTATCAAGATTTAATTGTTTCTAAAATAAAATCAATAAATTTACATATATTTTTTAAAGAGTAAAATATTATTATTTAGAATATTTTCACTTTTTATTGACAAATGTTTATTATTTATTTTGAAAACTTTAATTCATTTTACTCTTATCTTAGAATTGGGGTCATAAGGGTCTATTTCTTCCTCAATTTTAACTGGAAATATTCCTGGAGAGTGTGATCCATGAGGATTTGCATATTGTGAGTAAGAAAAATTATGCATTCCGTTTCCATAACCATTGTTAAAGTAAAAATCTTCTTTGGCTTTTTTTTTATAAATATATGAAATAATCATAAATAACCCAAAAATTATAACAACTCTTCTAAAAAATTGATACATAAGAATCGGTGAATAATCATAATTAAAATTATTAAAATCATTCTGATTACTATAGCTATAACTACGATCACTTTGTGTATAAGGATTATAGCCTTTGTTGCTAAATCTATTAGGATCATTTAAATCCTCATTATAAAATTGATCTGTATTACGTGTATATTGATTATTATTAACATTATTTTGAAAAGGATTCTGATAATTAGAGTATTGACCTTGATTCTGTTGATTATTATAATAATAATTTTTCCGATTTTGTTGATTTTGATTGCTTTTATTGAATAAATCTTCGAAATCTTTGAAAAATGGATTACCTTCACCACTAGAATAGCTTTTCCATTCACCAGTTTTAGGATCTTTGTAGCGATATTTTGAATATGCGTTTTCAAATCCTGCCCTTCGAAATTTCTCGCGAATTTTTTCTTCGAAATTATGATTATAATAATTATTTTGCTGTTGATAATGATTTGAATTTGTATTATTATGAGTATTATTTCTCCCACTATTATTATAAAAATTATTAGCAGAATTAAATGAGCTATTTTGAAATTCATTGCCTTTTCTCATTGCATCATAATCCTGTTTTTTCTTTTCATCAGAAAGGATATCATATGCATTTGTCATTTCTTTGAATTCATTGCTTTGCTTTCCTCCATTTAAATCAGGATGATACTTTTTTGCCATTTTATAATAAGCTGATTTTATCTCTTTTTCTGAAGCCTCTGCTGAGAGCCCTAATATTTTGTAATAATCTTTTTTAGGATCAAAATCCATTAAGAAGTACTTTTTAATTTTGAAAAAGTTCTTTTGAATATGGAATTTAGAGTGATTGCGGGAAATTATCATTTTTTTGAGTTTCTTTTTAATTTAAATGAAAAAAATAAACTTAAATTTTATTGAATTAATGTTGAAAGGCATATTTTTTATATTCCTTTTATATTTTCTCATAATAAATAAAATTCATTTTATTCAAAAATCTATTTTAATTGGGGTGTTTGAAAAAGAAATTTATTAAAATTGATATTCTTTAAATCTAAACATAATGAAATCATTTTAAATTCTTCTACTGAAATTCCTTTACATTAATAAAATATTTATTTATTATACGTAGAATTAATAAGAATTTTTATAAAAGTAAATTCAATTGAGACTTTTTGATGTTGTTTAATAAATTATAATAAAAAAAATAATATACTAAAATAAAATTTTAATTTAAATGAGCGATAACTATAGTAATAATAACAGAAGGAGCGTTGAAATCAGAGTTGGTGGGAGATATAGATTAGGGAAAAAAATAGGAGCAGGATCTTTTGGTGAAATTTACGAAGGTGTTGATATATTTTCAGGTCAAGAAGTTGCTATAAAATTAGTAATTTTTGAATTTAAATTTTATTTCTAGGAACATATGAGTATAAAATATCCCCAATTGCTTTTTGAAGCGAAATTGATGAAAAATATATCTGGGAATGGAATTCCTCAAATGCATTGGTTTGGTGTAGCCGGCGAATATAATACAATGGTTATGGAATTATTAGGTCAAAATTTAGAAGATTTGTTTATTTTTTGCACAAGAAATTTCACTCTTAAAACAATTTTGCTCGTAGCTTGTGAATTGGTAATCCTATTTTTATATTTTATAATAAAATTAAAATGATTTTCTTTTGAAAAATAATAAAATATTATGTCGTTTCTTCTTTATTGATTATTTTAAAAATTCTTTTTATATAAAATGCATAATTCTGAATAAATAAATTTATTAGATTGAAAGAATAAAGCATTTTCATGATAATCACTTCATTCATCGCGATATAAAACCACAAAATTTTCTAGTTGGAAAAGGGAATAATGAAAACCTAATTTATATAATTGATTATGGTCTTGCGAAACGTTACAGGGATGAGCACACTAGAATCCACATTTCATATAAAGAAAACAAAAGTTTAACTGGAACTGCTAGGTATGCAAGTCGAAATGCCCATAATGGACTCGAACAAAGTAGAAGAGATGATTTAGAATCGATTGGTTATGTTTTAATTTATTTGATGAAAGGAGGTTTGCCTTGGCAAGGATTAAAATGTAAAGATAAAAATGAAAAATACCAAAAAATCCGTGAAATGAAAAATGCTATTGATCCTTATAAACTTTGCGAAGGATTGCCCACAGAGTTTGCAAAATATTTAGATTACTGTTATAAGCTTAAATTCGATGAAGAGCCCAATTACAAATTTCTTATGAATTTATTTAAAGAACAATTCAAAGCTAAAGATTATGAGCTAGACTATCTTTATGATTGGATTACTGTGGTAAATATTTCTTATCGATTTAATTTTTAATAAATACCATATAAAATTATACTTTTTTTTAAAGAAAACAATTTTTTAAAAAATTATATTTTTATCTGATCTGATATTTCATTAAATTTGATAAAAATATTAATTGTTAGAAAAATAACACAAGAGTTTTAAAAGATGCTTCAATATGTCATTCAGATGAATACACTAAAGCTCAAAATCAAATTGATAAAAAACATCAAGGAAATGAGTTGTAAATAATTTGAATTAATAAATAATATTCTTTTTATTTCTTTGATCACTTAAATAAATTTAACAAAATATTTTTTATTAATTTTATTAATAAAGCGGAGTGAATTCTACTATACAACAACATGAGTCTAAAATGATAGAAAATAATGTAAAAATGCAGGAATCCATAATGAATACTATGAATAAATACAATGATGAGGTAATTAATAATTTATTCCTATTTCTTAAAATTTAATTTTAGAGAGCCGTAACTACTCCAAATATGCCTTCGAAAAAGCAAAAAGAAAAATGTTTAATATTTTAATTAAACATAATGTGTTAAATAACTGGTTTATTTTTTATTTTGTAAATAAATTGAATTTATTTATCAGAATTTAATAATCATAAAAGTTTTTAAATATTTTTCCTATAATTTCGGATAATCAATATTATATTTTTTGAAATTGTTAAAATGTGTTTTCTATATATAAAATGGTAAAAGTATTTGCTATATATAATAATAAGTATTCCCTTTGCAATATTAGGTTTATAAATCCTTTAAACAAATGAAGATAAATAAATATTTTTATAAAATACATAAAATTCAAAGGAATGCAATTAGATAAATTTATACATATCTTATATTTTAGGATTCTTAGGTAATTTTATATTTTAAAAATAATGAACATTTATCCTCCGTGTAAAGTTGATATGAATGAAATGGTGTCACCATCAGATAAAACTGTATTTTCTTTTTCGAAAATCTCCCAATCTGAATCGTTTATCAAAACAATAATTCCAGGACGACTTTTATTAATTATTAAAGAATAATAATTTATTTTTATGTTACATTTGATCTTCTTTGGTAAGGAAAAATTCATGTTTTTCTTTAATTAAGCTTTTTAATTTCAAAATTAAATTATTAACTGTATAATTTGAAATATCATCGTTTTCGTTTGTTTCAATAGTCATCTTTTTATTTTTATCAAACAATAATTCTATTCCTCCACTAAAATAAAATGAGATTAAAATAATTTTAAAAATACAGCTAAGTTTTTCATTAAGAATTGAATTAGAAAGAATTTTTATTGATTAAAGTTTTATTCAATTCTAATGTTTTACCTAAATTCTAAATTGAATTTCATTTTTTTTAAATAAAGAAATTGGGCAAATTTTTACTTTAAAATTCAATAATATAAAATAATTTAATGGCCACAGTACACCAAGTACCTTTGGATTTAACGCTTTTTGATTTTAAAAAACCATTTATAAGCTGTTATTTTTTTATTAAAATGCGTCATTTCTCTTATAAGGAGACTTGCACAATTGTGGTCATTAATTTATAAGCAAATGATGACTTTTTTCAATTATTTATTAACGATACTAAATAAATAGATTATATAGAAATATTTATCATA
>Ga0194116_10002429_pt1 | contig 24164 bp, 23 predicted proteins | sample TA2MahsurfametaG_4_FD_148617 | JGI IMG/M metagenome (GOLD analysis project Ga0194116, IMG submission 148617) | Freshwater microbial communities from Lake Tanganyika, Tanzania - TA2015008 Mahale S9 surface | ecosystem: Environmental > Aquatic > Freshwater > Lake | place: Tanzania: Lake...
AGGTGAAAGACCAGCAGTATTCAAAGGAACTTGTTGGCCACCAAGGTTAGCTTCATTGTAAGGATTAGAAGGACCGTGCCAGTAACCAGTGAAACCTGGGAACTCAGCAGCTGGTTGGTAATCAAGAGCGCCAGCATCTTGGAACAATCCACGAGCATCAATGTAAGCACGAGTGTCAGCAGCAAGAGCAGCTGGACCTCCGAAAGCATGGATAGCGTTAGGAAGAGCATCAATTGCATCGGTATAGTTGAATGGTTGAGCACCTAAGACCTTGAACAACAAAGCGTCACAAGTCAAAGAGGAACAGTAGTCAACGTTTTGGTCAGGTTGGACAACCCAGATCAACTCCTTAACAGGATGGTTGAAGTTCAACTTAATCTTATTGGATGAGGAACCGACTGATTCATCACCAGTGAATTGAAGTTGAGTAATCAAGTATTCATGAGGGTTTTGAGCCATTCTACGACGTTCATCAGTATCAAGGAAGACGTAGTCAACGTATAAGGAAGCAGCAACTAAAGATTGGTTATAGGCAATAGTGGCTGGAACTGGGCGACCAACAGAGTATTGACCTGAAGCACCAGAGTATGGGTTAGTGTTGCAGTTAAGAGTAGTAACAGCCCATAAACATTCATCAATAGGTCTGATATCAAGGTTAATCTTAACTTCGTGGTATTGAAGAGCAATCAATGGAAGTGCAAGACCAGGGTTGGTACAGAACCAGAATTGAAGAGGAACGTAAAGAGTAGTTTCTGGAAGAGCATTTCTTGGAGCACAAACTTGACGAGGAGCCAAGGAGTCACAAGGAGATTCAACATCAGAGAATGAAGGATCAGTGATGAAGGTAAGTTGAGTGGTGTTACCAATCATCTTGAAGTAACCACGTTGCTGTTCAGATGTCATTGTCAACTGGTTCCATATGTGCATCCAGTCACCATATTGACGATCAATTCTTTGACCACCAATTTCGACTTCAACTTGAGCAATCAATTGCTCACCAGGGAAATCTAGCCAACGAGCATAGACACCAGTGTTTTCTCCACTACTGTAGTTTCCGAGACCCATAAGTTGATTAATCTCAGGAAGAGTAACTTGTAAGTAAGTGCGGTAAGCAAGATCTCCGTTTCTGGAGATAACACATTGGACACGACGTCCGAAATCGGCTTGACCGTTGAATGTTTGTTCGATTGATTCGATGGCAAAGTTAGTATATCTACGATAAGTAACTTTCCAGAAAGTAATTTGAGGATTACCTGTACATTTTCCTCTACCTTATTTTTCAATAAGGATTAGACTATATCTTATGAAGAATTTAAATATATTTATCTATTTGTGATGTTAATAAAAATTCTTCCGAAAACCATTTAGTCGTTGAACCTTCTTCTTTAAATTTTTCTAGTTTTTTAACAACATAATTAATTTGATTGATGTCAATATTTTTTTTTGATGAATTATAATTTATTGTAACAGGCATCATGTTTGACCAGTTCCAACATTTTAATTTTTCATCTTCTATTGTCAAATCATATTTACATACAGGTATAATATGGTCTATTGACCAATACGAAGCATAATTCTCCCAATTCATATTTTCGGTGAAATTGTATTCCAACCATTCTCTAAAATATTGAATATTACACCCAATATAATTCATAGTTGACGTTTTTTTAGTTAAAACAGTTCTCAAACGAGCTGCTAAAGACTTTTTTATTCTGTAATTCATATTAGTATTTCTTTGATTTTTACACCATGCCGTTTTTTGCTCTGTTAAAAATGAAGGATAACAAATTAAACAAATTTTTCTTTTATAGAATTTTTTCAATTTAGCAAAATCTTTTAAGGGCTTATCTACATTGCATTTTTCACACTTAAAATATAATGATTCTGCTCTTTTTTGTCTTATTTTTATTTTTCTTATTTTATCTATTTCATTTGAACATTGTTTACATGTGTTAGAATATCTATCATTTTCGGCATATTTTCTGAAGTCATTTAATGTCTTAACATTTTCACATTTCGAACATTTTTGGGTTTGAATTTCTGGATTCATTATTAATAATTATGTTTAATATTTATGTTGTTTAAACTATATTTAATGAAGCTTGGATGCTCATTGCCCATTTCAATTAAGTTTGCACTTAATATCATCTTATTCATTGTCACTATACCCAAGTTTTTTCTCTTGGCCACAACTATCTCTCAATAGTTGTTTAGTAGAATAAGTTTTAGGGGTTTCAAGCAGTTTGATTTTCTCACTAGGGTTATTCTAATTAAGCAATGCTTAATTTCCCTAATTAATGTCAGTGGTTCTAAAGAATCCACAAAGGGGTTTTTGAATATCTTATTGGTTCGATATTCCCCGACATTTTTCTACCCTACAGGTTTTTAAGGTATACGTCCTGTGCACCATAAGCGACGAGTTGCATTAATCCACCTCCCATTTTATAATATGGCTAAAGAAAAAAATTTTCAAAAATTTAATTTAATTAATTTAATTAATTACTAAATGTAATTAATTAAATTGCCTAAGATAATATTTTATTTAAATCTAAATTGGTCTTCATAAATTTCATTAAATACGTGTTCTCTAGCACTTCTTTTTTTCCTTCGTGACTCTTAGAGAACACATAAGAATCTACATGTTTTTTAACAGACCATCCTTGCTCTATAGAATTAAAAAGAAGAAGCATTTTTTGAAATTTTATTGCGTCTATTTTTAAATCCTCATTTTCTAAATCTTTCAAGGTGTCTAGATTAATCTTAAATTCCATTAATATATTTTAACAAAAGTTTAATTTTTTTTGAACACATTGTGTATTTATTTTTGTTGTCTGTAAAATCTAGAGTAATGTTGTTCTTCTTTTTCTAAAATTTTTATATTACTTTTAATAATTTCTCCGTTGTCATTTGAATAATATATATTTTTAATTCTATAACCTTTTTTTTGTGGTGAAGTTTTCATAATTTGAATACAATTAGCACAAGGTTTTGAATTTTGTATTTTATTATTCTTGGAAATTCTTATAACAAGTAAATTTATTGGTTTAAATTTTTTCTTCTTCTCTAATGGTTTAAGTTTATTAATGGCATCATGTTCAGCATGAATACCAGCTTCATTGCCATTAATATCTCCCATTCTATTAAATCCAAAACTTAGAATGTTAGCCTTTTTCAAAACATTTTTGTTTGCCTTGTAAAATACATGATGCGTGATTATAATTACCGCACAAGCAAGATGAAATTCTTGTTTCTCCCTTCTCGAATAGGGAGATATCAGAATTAGATGGCAAACAGAACCGCTTCAAAAATAAAGTATCAAGTATTTGAGACATTTTAATTGTTATAATATCTATTATATCTTTATAATCTTTTCAATTTTATTTTTCATTTAAATTAATTAAATAATTTCTATATATTATAAATTAAATAAAAATCATTTAAAATATAAAAGAGATATGATAGCTTTTAAGCCAAAATCTAATAAAAAGATAAAATTCAACAAAAAAACGGCAGTTACTCTTGATATAAAACATAAGGAATTTTTAAATGAATTTTCAAAAGATGAAGAAGTTATTATAGAACATAAATATGAGATAAATAGATTAAAACTAAAATTGAAGGATGAAAATGAAACTATCACTGTAGAAGAAAAATTAGAGATAACAGACAAGATTTCAGAATTAAAGGAATCAATAAAAGAAATACAAAAAAAAAAAAAAGATTATTTGCTTGACAATTCAAAATATATTTTTGAATATTTTGAAAACAAAAAAAATATTTCAAACGGCACAAAACCTGAAACGAGTTCTAATAAATCTAATATTGTTAGCAATTTTTTTAAAATTAAACAAGAAACTGACAATAAAAGTAATTTAGTTCAAAATAATAACAATAATATTGTTTTAAAATATTTGACTAATGTTAGCGATGATTTTTTAGACATTAATAATTTTGTATATCAAACAGATATATGCCAAGTATGTAAAAAAGGTGAGTTAATTCCACTCGAAGATGAGGGAATATTGGTTTGTAATATATGTTCAAGAAGTATTCCATATCTTATTGAAAATGAAAAACCATCATATAAAGAACCACCGAAGGAGATTTGCTTTTATGCTTATAAACGAATAAATCATTTTAAGGAAATATTAGCACAATTTCAAGGAAAAGAAACAACTCAGATACCTTTAGACGTTATTGAAAATATTAAATTACAAATAAAAAAAGAACGAATTGATTTGTCTCAAATATCAAATATAAAAACAAAGGAAATACTTAAAAAATTAGGTTATAACAAGTATTATGAACATATACCGTTTATAAAAGATAAATTGGGCATTAAACCGCCAATAATGAATCCTGAATTAGAAGAAACATTGTGCAACCTTTTTGTTGAACTCCAAGCTCCTTACTCAAAATTTTGTCCCGATGATCGTGTTAATTTTTTAAATTATTACTATACCGCATATAAGCTGTGTGAACTTTTAGGTGAAGAGAAATACTTAGAACATTTTCCAATGTTGAAAGACCCAGAAAAAAGAATGGAACAAGATGTGATATGGAAAAAAATTTGTCAAGAATTAGATTGGGAATTTATACCGACTATTTAATGTTTATAATTTATTCATTTATACTTTTGAAGATTTAAGATTACAATATTTATTTTTTACATTTCTTAAGAGATTTTTTATATTGGCGTTCATCGTGTATTTTTTTTTCAAATTCAAACCCAATAACGCCTAATTTATGTAATTCACCTGTTGTATCACTTTTTACACCTTTGGACATTTAAAACGCCTAATTTAAGTATCTTCAAATTCATAAACTGCTTTCATCATTTCAACTAATTCTCTAAGTGTATTTTTTATTTGTTTAATATCATTTTTCATATTTTTTACATCATTTTGTAATTCTATATAATCATTTTTATTAATGCTAATAAATACATTATCTATTTCTTTAGTTTTTATTTTTTTTGAATTTTTATTTTGTTTTTTTTTTATTATTTCTTCAATATAATTATTATCTTATTTTGTTTGTTTAATTATTTCTTCAATAGAGACATTTTTTAAATACATTTTATATGCTATTTCTCGGCGTCGTGAATTTATGCCTCCAATTGTTCTACCATGTTTTTGTGCTATTATTTCAATATCAATATTATTATTAAGTTCATCTAATAATAATATTTCTTCCTCATCACTCCATTTTTGTCCCATATTAGAGGGGTATTCTGTGTCTTCATTTAAAACACTTACCATATTCCAAAATCCATTATTGCGAGATACATTCATTTCAAAATTATTTTAATTTACAAATTTTATTTATATTTTTTCAATTTTTTTTATAAATAATCGGCGTTTTAAATGTCCAAAGGTGTAAATCATCATAATATATGTCTTTACAATTGTATTTTCCAATTTTTCTATACTTATTTATGTAATATGATATAAAACTTTCTATAATTATTTGTTGTTCTTCATCATAATTACTTTCAATATAATTTAGAAATTGACTATAAGTTTGAAAATTATCCATTATTATTATTATTATTATTATTATTATTATTATAATAAATGATAATAATATTAAATCAATTTTTTTATTTATCAAAAGGTGCTGTTGTAAATCTTCAAGGGTGTAAATTATAAATTAATTTGTTCTATAAGGAAAAAGATTCAACATATTAGTATTGTAAATTGAATAATTAGGGTCATAAGTATTAGCTCCTACTCCATTACCAAAACACATACCACCGCGTTGTTTACGGGTTTTTCTTGATTTTTTACCGCGTCTTTTTTTAGTAGATTTAACACGTCTTTTTCCACCATATTCATCATTTGATTCCTCTGATGTAAATCCAGACATTCTACTGTTATCTAAATCAGATAAATGCAATGAACCTTGGGACGTATCTAAATCAGATAAATGCATAGAATCTTGAGAACCAAATGATTGGTCCATGTCTAAAACATGTTGGTCATCATTAGCGTGAGGAATATCATCTAAATGCTGTGCATTTGGATTCTCAAAAATATATTCATTTAATAACTCAACCAATACTTGTTCAGTGACATCATCCTGATTTCCTGAAAAACCAGGTTGATTTCTTATAGTATTTATTTTTTGCATAACCTCATTAAATGAAATGCCTAAATCTGTTAAGCTTTGAATTTGATATTGTGTAAATTGATTATTTTGCAACTGTTGCAACTGTTGTTGTGTGAAATCCCCGCCTTTCATGTTTCTGCTACGGTGTCTTTTATGTTTTCTGCGTTTAGTATAACGTTTTGCCATATATTATATTGTTAGATTTTAAATATTTTTATAAGTTTTATTATTCTTAATATATGTCATTATTGATTACACGTATTAAATTTTTATCTAAATAATTTTACACCTTTGGACATTTCAAACGCCGATTTTAAATTTTCAAAAATACTAAAAACTTAAGTATAAAATAACTTACGTATAAAAATAATTTATACGGGTGAAGATTTACACTTTTTTAAATTTGAAATCACTTATTATCACCCCTCTCAGCGTACAAATCCGTCAGTAGTGACTCATCATCGTCCCACCAGCTATCGTCGCTTTCTGATTTATTAATTAATTTTCGTTTTTGAATATACTTTATAGGATTATTATAATTATTTAAAACTAAATTAAAAATTAAATTTTTATTTTGACTACTCATATTTTTCCAAAAACCATCTATAATATCTATAGTGTACGAACCAGGATAAGTAAAAAAGTTACTATCCTCATATTCAAATATAACATAAATATCATAAATATATAAATAATATATTATATCCTTATCACAATATGAAGTAAATTCATACATTATAAATTCACCTGACAATATTTTTTTTATAAAATTAATTTTATTACTTGTTAAAAAAAATCAATATCTCTACTGATGACATCATTAAAGATATCATCTACTGATTCTTCGTCATTTGTTTTATTATTTTCCATTATTATTAAAATATTACATCTTTTTATTTTTAATTAGTTTAATTATATATTTATGGCTTTTGAAATGTAAAAAAGTTGTAAAATAATTTGTTTGGATTTGGTGCGAAGGTGCATTTTTTTATTCTTCAATGGTATAAAACCCTTTTGTAAACTTGTAAATTTACTTTTACACCTTTTAGGAAGATAAGTATGGTAAAACGTAAAATTCGCCATTACACTTTTGTTTTTTAATTTGCTAAAAACGGCGTTTTAAATGTCCAAAGGTGTAAAATAAATATTTATGCTGATATAAATTTGTTTTTTCACTTAATTTTGTTACTATTTATGGTCTCATTAAAACCCACCAGGAAAACGGGCTAAATTTAATCCAATCCCTAATCCGGTGCCACTTCTGGCACTAGCGCCCATAGAAGGAATGTATGTATCAAGAATACTAAATGTAGCGGCAGCTGTCAACGCAATCAATATAATTTCCTCAATATTCAAGGAACGTTTAGGGATAGCATAAGCAGCAATAGCAACCATTAAACCTTCAACAAGATACTTGATAATTCTCTTAACAAGTTCACCAACGTTAATTAAACCGTTCATTATATTAAATGTTAAGAAAAATATTTTATGCGATAAAAAACTTAAAAAATAATTATTAAGTTATTTAAATGGATCGAACTAAATCTAAACAATCCAAGAAAGGAGGTTTTGAGAGAAAACAAGTTAATGGTAAAGAAAACCCTAAATACGTTGATTTATTAGAAGAAGATAAACCAATATCTGGACAAAAATTTGCTTGTATGTCTTTTTGTTCACCTGAAAAAATCCTAAAGCAAAAGGAAATATTTTTTTTTGAAGAATTCCTAAAGAATTGGGAATTCAATAAGTCTATGGAAAAATTTCTACAATTTATTAATTTTATTGCATTTAAATACAATGTGTCGTTTGATGATTTAAATAAAGATTTCAAAGACTTTGTTCAAGAGGAAAAGGATAATTTGGTTAAATCAAATTTAGCAGATGATTATAAAACGTATTTAGATAACCATGAAGATGGTTTACAGAAGAAATTTAATATTGAAAATAATTTTCAAACCAGCACTAGAGGATTAAAAATCAGAGGTGTTTATCCAACTCAAGAAGAAGCCGAATTGAGATGTAAGATGTTGAGAGAAATTGACCCAAATCACGATATTATGGTTGGTCCTGTTGGGTTGTGGATGCCTTGGGACCCCGAAGCTTATAAAACAGGTCGTGTTGAATATATGGAAGAAGAATTGAATCAATTGATGCATGAAAAACAGAAGAATGAAGCTAATGCTAAGACTACTTTTGAACAACGAGTTAAGGAAACTAAACAAAAAGCTATCGAAGAAAATATTAAGAATGCCGAAAAGAGCGGTAATACATTGTCTCAAACTATAGATAAAAACGGTAATTTAATTGGCGTAAATAATGCTAGCACCCAAGAATTTGCGTTAGGAGAACAAGATAACATTTCAACTGCTGATATTTGTAAGGAATTATTTGAAGGTGAAAATATTGTTGTTGGAAAGAGTGACTATGGTCAAAGTCAATTAAAATCAGGACCTTTTGCTAAAAAATAGTTTTTATTTATTAGTATTTAAAAATTTAATAATATAACAAATATGAAAATTTGTTATATTATTTCTACTTGTGATAAATATTTGGATACACGTGTAAAATATCAAATGGAGACATTTTTAAGTGATGTTGACAAAAATGATATTTTTTATTTGACGTCCAAACCTAATATTGAAAAAAGACATTTTGGTTGGAATTGTATGGATGATTCACAAAATATTACTTGGAAATATATTCATTTTATTAAAAATATGAATAATATTTTGGATTATGATTGGTATATATTTATTGATGACGATACGTTTGTATTTACTGATAGATTAAAACAGTTATTGACTTCTTATAATAAAGATGAATTATATTATATTGGTAATGAATTAAATCATATTCAAAAAGAATTTTGTTTGTATATGTCTGGTGGCGGTGGTTATGCTATATCAAATGGATTATATAAATTAATTTATAATTATATAAATAAAATAGGAATTAATAATGCTTATAAACACTTGTGTGATGATCTATGCATTGGTTTATGGATTAATGAACTTAAAACATCTCATCCTATTAATCAAATTGATAATAAAAATTTTTTAATAGATCCGCCTAAAAACGATTATGAACTAAATAATGCCATAACTATACACCGAACTATGACTGAAGAAGCTAATAGATTTTATTATAACATAAATATACAATCTCAAGAAATGCAGGAAGAAAAAATAAACGATACTACGTTTGTTTTAGTAACAGACTTAAAATATTTTAATAAAGCAAAACGAACTATTATTGATTTAAGAAGCAAAGGAAATTGGCATAAAGACATAGTTCTTATAACGATAGATTTTACACTGAATAGTAATTTTAAGGATTTTTATAATATTATTGAAGTAAAATTCAGTCCAATTGATAAAACATTTCTCTTAAATAAAATTGGATTGAATGGATTTTCTAATTCAAATAAGAGAGAAATTAATAAATTAAATCAATGGGAAAAATTACATGTATTTGATGATTATTTTATTAAGTGGAATCGTGTAATATTTTTGGATGCCGGATTAAGAGTTTTAGATGATGTTAAATATTTATTGGAGTTAGATTATAAAGGAAAAATTCTTGCACCAAAGGATGGAAAAATCGGTAGTTATACTACATTTAATTGTCAGTTAAGTTATGACAACCAAGATATTATTGAAAAAGTGAAAACCGATTTTGGAGAGAATATTTTAAATGAAAATTATTTTTTAAATTGTATTTGGATTTATGATACCAACATTTTGAGATTGTGTGATAAAACTCAATTGATAGAAGCAATGAATACTTATACTTTATGTAGAACAAACGAGATGGGAATAATGAATCTTTTGTTAAGATTTAAATATAATTTATGGGAAGAATTTCCTGTAAAGACACCTTCTGGTAAATTTTTATTTGACTGGTGTGAATTAAATAATATAAATACAAATTGGAGGGATTATTGTTATATAAAATATCCTGCAACTATTTCATTTGATGATTGTTAAATAATATAATTAATATTATTAAATATATTATATTTACCACTTAGAAGTCTTTTTAACATTGATTTTCGGTCCAGCACCCCTCTTTTTGGTCATGTTAGGGTCATATTGTTCTTCTTGTTGTTCATCTGGTAATCCCTTAGATAATTCCCAGAATTCTTTAGACCCAAGACGGAAATCATTGTGATTATCAGCTTTATACCAAAAAACCTGGTCTTGTAATTTATTAGATTTAGAATTATTGTTAATTACAAGACACTCATAATTTTCAGTACATTGGTCCATGACTTGACAAAAAGACTCGAATGTTGGAAACATACCAGCATAATTGTCATATATTCGTTTTCTGTTTGCAATATAATTTTCTCTCAAAATGAATACATAATCTATGTTGGTTCTCAATGTTGGAGGAATACCTAAAGGATATTGCATTGTGATAACTAACATTACTTTCCAGTGTCTCAATAATACCGTTTTCATTTAGACATTTCTTTCTAAAATCATAAAACCTATACTTTTTAAATGGGTATAGCATTCTCTCGAATGGGGTTAGACTATATCTTAAGATATCACAGAAGTTGGTTAGACTTCTCAATCCCACGAGCATTTAGTCGTTGAACAATCATCATATTCTTACCATAATGAACTTAGATGACTTGCTGCGGGTTGTCTCTATTTTATACCTTTTTACTGTACCTTATGTGATTAGCATAAGCCACCATTATATTTCTACAATAGTTTAGTAGTATAAACCTTCAAAGAACATAAAGCTCTTAATCAAGATTTTTCCGCAATTTGGACGTGTCGCATATTGAATTAACAATACACTAGCCATTTTTTTGAAATGACTATGGCAAACTTTTACCATTCATAAAAAGTAATCGCATTAATTTATCACGAGACCATGTATTGTCATACAAACAATCATCAAGAATTACAAATGCTCTAGGGTCTATGTTTGAACGTTTATAGGTCTCCATTTCTTTTTTAACTTGATTTAATACTGTTCGCTGACGCTTTAATATATTTTCAATGATAGCTGAATTATATTCATTATGAATAAATAATCTTGGCACCATTTTACCATAAAATCCGTTGCCTTCTTCTGTTCCTGATATAACTGTGCCAATAGGTATTTCTTGTTGATAATATAACAAATCTCTTACCAAGAATGATTTACCAGTGTCGCGTTTACCAATTAAAACTACAACTGGACCTTTGTTTTCAGTTGCCTTAAATTGGATGCTTTTCATATCAAATTTTTTAAGCTCCAAACTCATTTCTATAATATTTATAAAAGAAATTATCTACAATTTAAACGCTATTATATTTTGCCTAAATTAAACGAACAAATATTAAATCTCAAGAAGCTTTTAGAAATATCATAAAGATATTGTTAAAATAATAAGTTAAAAAAAGATTTAATTTATATTTTAATTGACTAAAGATGATAACAATAAATTATCAAAAAAGGAAAAACACTGAACTTTTTAAGAATTTTGAAGAACCTAATTCACTTTTTCTCTCTAAAACACAAAACTATATACCTATTTACACAAGATTTTTTAATTTAAATGAGAACAATTACAATAGCATTAATCTAAACAATAAATGGTATATTTCAAATATAAGCCCTGAAGGGAATATCGAAGATAATGATAATCTTTTTATGTGTAGAATCAAGAATATAGAGACAAATAAAGTAAAGGATAAAGAAGTATTCTTCAAAATGGCACCTTTGTTAGACCCGTATAAATACATGATTGGTAAATATGATGTTCAAAACCCTAACTTATTCAATTTACCTAAACTAAATTCTAATATAGAGAATTGTAATTCCAAATTAATTGACCTAAACAATTCAGCTTATGTTGATGGCTTATTTTTATTTCTATCAAGCCAATTAAGAAGTGCCTATAAATTTACGCATGGAGTTGAATATTATGGATCTTTTTTGGGTATTAAAAATGAGTTTAAAATAAATGTTTTTGATGATATCGATTATTTAAACAATTCTGATTTTTTCAATAAGAATAAAAATATATTATTTAAGATTGATGAATATGAACACTTATTTCAACAAGAACAAAAAAAGTTAAAACCATTGACGATAGGCAACAATATCAGTTTGAAGTCGTTAAAATCAGTTGATAATGAAATATTTGATGATGTTTTTGATGAAAGTAATGCGATAGATTTAAATCAATTGAAGGATTTGTCGTTGGACTTAATTGATATGACAAATTTATCAGACTATCATGTAACATTAAACTCAAAATCAACTTGTTCATCACGTTCATCTCATACAAATGATGAGAATTTAAACGATAATTGTGAAAATTGTGAACAACAAATTGACGTAAATTCTGAAGAGGGTAGCAATAATTTACAAGAAGATAATAATGACGACGAAGACTATGAATGTGAAGAAGAAGAAACAATAAATGTGTTTATACCAAAATTCCCCGTTCAAGTAATTGGAATGGAATACTGCGAAAACACTTTCGATAATTTAATTTTAAATAATGTTTTAACAAATGAAGAATGGTATTCAGCATTTATGCAAATAATAATGATCCTTATAACATATCAAAAAGTATTTAGTTTTACACATAATGATTTACATACTAACAACGTAATGTATAATGAGACTGATAAAAAATATTTGTATTATTGTTATAAAAAGAAATATTATAAAGTCCCAACATTTGGAAGAATATTTAAAATAATAGACTTTGGTAGAAGTATTTTTAAATTTGATGGAAAAACATTCTGCAGCGACAGTTTTCAATCTGGAGGAGATGCCGCAACCCAATATAATACAGATCCATATTTTAATGACAAGAAACCTAGATTAGAACCAAATTATAGTTTTGATTTATGTAGATTAGCATGTTCAATTTTTGATTATATCATTGATGATTTTGAAGACATGAAGGATTTAAGTAGGGTGAAAGACCCCGTTAAACGTTTAATTTTTGAATGGTGTTTAGATGATAAAGGTTTAAATATGCTTTATAAAAACAATGGGCTAGAGAGATATCCAGAGTTTAAATTATATAAAATGATAGCAAGATGCGTTCATAAACATACACCTCAAGCTCAACTAGAACGTGATGAATTTAATAGTTTCTTGTTTAGTGGAGCGATTAAAAATACAGACGACATTATTAATATAGATTTAATTCCATTACACATTTAGAATTATTTTTTGTAAATCCATAATAGATAATATTTACATATATTATGGATAGTAAATTTGGTTTTATAGTAACTAGACATGTTAATTCAGTTAAAACTAATAATTATTGGAACCATTGTGTAAAACTTATTAGAAGCCTATATCCTTTTAGGAAAATTGTAATTATTGATGATAATAGCAATTATAAATATGTTAATTCAGAATTTGATTATAAAAACGTAGAAATTATTCAATCTGAATTTCCTGGTAGAGGAGAGCTTTTGCCCTATTATTATTTTTTAAAATATAGATTTTTTGAAAATGCCATTATTATACACGATAGTGTATTTTTTCACAAACGTATTCCTTTTGAAAAACTGGATGGTGTAAAAGTATTGCCTTTGTGGTTTTTTAATCCAGATAAAGAAAACTTTGAAAACACAAAAAGAATTTCGAAAAATCTTAAGAATAATATTTCAATAGAAACTAAAGTTTCAAAAGAAATTAACGTTTTAGGATTAAATGTTGATAAATGGTATGGATGTTTTGGTGTTCAAAGTTATATAAATTTAGAGTTTCTTGAATATATAGAAAATAAATACAGAATAAATAATTTAATAACTGCTGTTACGTGTAGAAAAGACAGATGTAGTTTGGAGAGAATATTTGGCTCAATATTTTTTTCAGAATCTCCAAAATTATTGAACGCAAAATCTTTATTTGGCAATATAATGAAATATCAAAAATGGGGTTATACTTATGATGAATATATGGTTGACTTAAAACGAGGCACTTTACCGAGAGCAATAGTTAAAATTTGGACTGGGCGATAATTATAATAAATATTAAATTATTTGAATGAAATATTTATTAACAAGTTAAATTAGTTTACTTATTTTCATTAAGAAGGTTTTTTATAATTTGGGTCAGGCACAAATTCACCATTGGTACCTATTATCCATCCAGGAGGCGGTGGTAAAGTTCTAGAAGGTTTTTTATAATTTGGGTCAGGCACAAATTCACCATTGGCACCTATTATCCATCCAGGAGGCGGTGGTAAAGTTCCACCTGTTCTCCTTCTATTGTGTCTTCTAGTTTTTTTGTGTCTTTTTAAAGTGCGATGTCTTCTGCTCTTACTTCGTATATGTGTCTTGTTACGTTTTTTTCCTCCAACCAGTGAGACTGCTAAAGTTTTTGACGCATTCGTTCCTCCTTTTATCTTTCTCATATATTTAAAACTATATTTTTTTTTAAAAGCCTGGGTTATCTGTAAAAACAGGAGTTATTTTAGGTGATCCTCCACCTTTTATTACAGGATTTATTTGTTCTATTACAAAATTAGCTATTATTACACTAAAATACACTAAAAGCGTATCTCTTATCAAAAACTTTAAAGGTTTACTTTCTTTTTCAATATATCTCATCTCAAAAAATTTTGCTAATAAAAATACAATTGATATAACAGCGGCTACTACAAATATATTTGTCATTATTAATTTAAATAAGAACAAACTTATTATCTATTTTACGCAAATTACTCTAAAACTTCAATTTCATCTATTAATAAATCAGGAAGTAAATCTAATTTAGGCTCTTCAATATTATGAATATCTAAATTATCTAAATTAAAAGATTGGTCTGATATTTTTAATTTTTCATTATCGTCATCATCTGATTCTTTTTTTCTTTGTTCATTTCTCATTAAGCTAATCTCTTCCAATCTATCTATGTTTTTTGGTGCTGTAATTTGTGATACTCCATTGTCTGATTTAACATAGTCAATGTCATTAAAACTAACATTGGTTTTTTGTAATCCAACAGCTTGATGAGATTTTTCCACAGGAGCAATTATAGGTTCATGAGTTACTTCTTCTTTAATTTCTTCAACAACATCTTCTTCAACAGACTCGTCCATATAAGCTTTTAATATAGCTTCAACAGGAATGTTTTCCCTCAATGTGTTTAATATACATTCTTGAACAATAATTTCTATTTCTCTATAATTTTTTTGAATTTGTAATGGCTCAATTCCTATTTGAAATAAATACACATTCTTATACACTTTTCTTGCCACATTGATATAAACTTTATGAATAAAATCGTCTAATTTAGGCACATTAATATCTATTTTTTTTTGTTTCTGGCCTACTCTCATAGCAGTTAAAACTTTGAGTTGAATAATATGAACACATGTTACTAAATCTTCTAAATAATTACAAGCTGATTTTTCACATATTCTTTTTCTCTCATTCTCAACTATTTGCTGATTCCACTTTGGAATTCGAGTGATTAAATTTTGAAATGTCATTAAGTATTTCTCCATTTCATTGTTATCTTTACAGAGTTTAATAGATTCATCAAGTATAGATTTATAGCCATCGATCACTAAAGGTGTTAACAGAGTAACTAATCTAGCTCCCCATTCATTTTTAGATTCATGAAGCGCGCTTACGTTAAAGTCATCCATTTAAATAAAACTTATATTTTCTAAAGACAATTCTGAACTTAAAAAAATAAAATTTAATATAAACAACATTAAGAGTTTTTCATTTCTAAATTCACTCCTTATACGATTAAAACAAATTAACAACTCATACCTTTTCTCTGCATTAATTCTTTTTTCTAAAAATTTTGGATTTTCCAATAAAAATAAAATATCTAATGAACTGTAACTTTTTTCATATAGTTTTCTAGATAACAACATTAAATCTTCAATAGAAATGTTTTTTGTAGTTGATTTAATGATTTCTTTTTTAAGTAAATCTATTTTTTGTGCTTTTATGTCTTTCATATTAAAGACTTGATTTAAATTGTATTTATAAAGATTTACTAGTTTACCATTTACAATTGGCTCAGAAACATAAATTTCACAAAATCTTGAAAGAATTGGTTTCATTAAACTGTATTTATCTTCGGCTACAATAAAAAATCTAGTATTATGACTGAATAATTCTATACATCTTCTTAATGCTGATTGTGCATCCATTGTTAATTTGTCAGCATTTAACAGAATAATACTTTTAAAATTGTTTCCACCATTCGAATTTATATGCGTCTTAGCAAAAAATTTTAGTTCATCCCTTATAAATTTGATACCTTTTCCTTGTGAACAATTTACATACATAACAAAATTTTTAATTTTCTCTCTATCATTATCATAAATTTTATGAATAAATTCATTAACAATTGTTCTTTTACCGCTTCCAGTCGGTCCATGAAAAAGAATATTTGGTATTTTATGTATTTTATGAAAGTAATTTAATTTTTCTTTTATATTTTCATGAATATTTAACGACATTTAAATTACTATATTTCAATAAGTGTTTTTATATTTAAATATAACGTATTAATTTATTTAATTAAGTAATTTGTAACAAATTCATATTATTGTTCATAACTCATAATTAGTACCAAATAATTTATTATACTTTACTAATAAATTTTACAAAAATGAAACTGTAAAATTTATAAAATATTAGACAGAGCTTGTTAGCGATTGTGTATATGGATTGTTTTTAAATGCTGTTAATATATCTGGATTAATTCTATCGCAACCGTAACATTCATTATAATATTGTGGAGCACGAATAGCGCCATAAGTTTGAACAGATGGTGGCAGTGAACTCAGATTAGAATAAGCAGGATTCATTCTACCTGAGAATCTGTCACAATCATCTTTACAATGAACATTCATTTGTTGATTAAATATTTGTGTTCCACCTTGATTAGGTCTGTTATAAATTGTTTGTGATTTAATATCATTGTTATGCTGTCTATAAGCGGCATCATAATTCATGTCACCGTAACCAGTAGCATAACCGCCAGCAGCTGTATAATATTCACTACTAGTTGTATCTCTTTGTGTTAAATCAGGGCTAGTATAATTATTGACATAAATACCGTCTTTTTGGCCATTAATATTGAAATTCAAAGCGTGTAAGGTAGTTTCTTTAATAGTTGTTGGTGCAGAATCTAGTGGATTATAAACCGGGCCCTTTGATATAGAAGATGCTCCCTCACCATAAACTCTAACATTGTTAATGGTTTCATCTTTTCTTGTTGGTTTTAAAATATCCATTAAAGGAGCAATAACTGCACCGATAGCTCCGCTAAATCCGCTTCTCATTGTGTCAGGTTGTCTAACCGTTGAACGATTATTTTCATAATTTGTATGGCTTCTTAAAAAACTTTCCTTATCAGTATGGTCACCTTTTCCGACAGATGTGCCATGATTAATATTTCCTTCTAATACTTCATGACGTTTTGAGGGTTCAAAGTTTTGAGGCGCGATTGTAGCTTTTACATCAATGGCGCCTGCCGGTCCCATATAATCGATAGGAATATCATTTCTTCTCACTATACCTATTTCTTGAATTGGTCTTAATGTTTCTCCTTTGGTTGCTCCAGTGGTCGTCAACCAGCGGTCTTGAGTATTAATAAAAAAAGTATCAGGTCGTTGTTTCTCAACACGACCTAACATTTGAGTTGTAGCTGCAGATTTATTGAATGAATTAGCAGGACCTTCATGACCTAACAACTGATATTCTAATTTAGGATTAGTATCAACTCTCAATTCGTCAACAGTTTTTGGTAACCATTTATCTCTCGCTTCCATACCAGAGTTGTATCCATTTGAACCGTTTATACCATAGCCTTTGTCTAAACCTGGACCAACCATAACAGTATCAAATGGTTTAACATTGTTATTTTTTATACCAGGATTGACACGCGATTGATAAAAATCTGATTGATTGGGCATACCATAAGCCCACTGCATATTTTCTTCAGGTTTAAATAATGGTGCTTGTTCAATTTTCTTGATAGTTTGAGAACCAGAACCAATCATATTATCTAAAACAGATTCTGTGATATTCATATCATAAGTCCGACCTTTAACTTTGCCACCGTTAAAAGGTGTCATATTATTATGTTTAAACTGTTCTGATTTTAAGTAGTTTCCGGTAAGAGAAAAAATATCTTGTGGGTTTTGTCCTACATCAACTCCTTGTCTTTCTTTTTGTTGATATAAATTTTGATTGAAGTATTTATCTGTTGCAGAATTTGGATTAGGGTAATTTTGAACTGTATCAACTAATTGATTTATATTTGAAACAGGAAAATTTTGCGGATGAGTATTAGTATTTGGTAAATAATTTCCAAATCTCTCACTGTCTCTTGATGCTAGATTAGTTCTAGTTCCCATATTCACAAAATTTTCTTGTGTTATTTTTCGTATTTCTTTTTTAGTACAATCTTCATTTTTTTGATTTGATATTACATACATACCACCTAATGCTATTAATGGGACTGCTATTTCCATATTTATATATATAAAGTATTATATTTTAATTCACATATAATAATTTAAATATCAATTAAATGAATTTAGTTAATAAGTTTGACATGAATTTGATTGAACACATATATTTGGTCCACCTACATAACTACCTCTAATTAGGTTGTAACTTGATGGCAACATTTGTTTAGTCTCATTTAAAACACAATCCCTTTTTGGAGTGAAGTAGTCTTTTTCTAAAATTCTTGAACTTAAATTGTTTTGAAACGGGATGCAAACATTTAATTGTGGATTTATTGGTAGGTATTCGAAATTATTTTGTTCTAAATCTCTATACCACCATACTGGGTTTGTTGCTCTGGATTGTTCAGTTGTTAATTGTTTACATGTTGGATATTGGATATCTTGATTAGATACATTGTATTTCTGATATTCATCTTTTCCTAAACAATCTCTACTTAAGTATCTATTCACACCTCTTAAATCACTTTCTAAATTAATTGTATTTGTTCTTAAATTAGCTCCCCATTTTTGTGGAATAATTTGCGGGTCTTCCATATAACAAGGAGTTGCTCCATTTCCTGGAACATTTAAAATCCATCTTCCTGGATCTGTTGCTTGTTGTAATGATTTTTTTGTCCTACAATCATCGTATTTAAATCTTGTAAATGCCATTTTTATATTTATATTTATATTATATATTAATTTAAATACTTAATAATTTTAAATATAATTAATGGAACTAATTGAAAAAGCGCCAACATTATGTTTAAACATGATTGTGAAAAATGAAAGTCGCATTATCAAAAGATTATTTGATTCTGTTATATCAATAATAGATACTTATTGCATATGTGATACTGGTTCAACTGATAATACTATTCAAGTAATTGAAGAATATTTTAAAGAAAAGGGTATTTCTGGGAAAATTGTTAAGGAACCTTTTAAAAATTTCTGTCATAATCGTAATTTTGCGTTGCAAGCTTGTGTCGGATTGTCTGATTATATATTATTTCTTGATGCCGATATGATTCTTGAAATTAAACAATTTGATAAAAGCATTCTTAATAATGCAACAAGTTTTTATATTCTTCAAGGCAATGAATCATTTTATTATCAGAATTTAAGAATCGTAAAAAATAATGGATTATATAAATATGTTGGAGTTACACATGAATATATAGATGTTCCAAAAGATAATACTTTTTTTAATATTGATAAAAATAGCCTTTTCATTAATGATATTGGTGATGGCGGTTCTAAGAATGATAAATTTGAACGTGATATTAGATTACTCCTTGATGGCATTAAAGAAGAACCAAACAATGTACGTTATTATTTTTATCTAGCTAATAGTTATCATGATTTAGGTCGTTTTGGTGAAGCTATTAATATATATAAAAAACGTATTGAATTGGGAGGTTGGAAAGAAGAAGTTTGGTATAGTTATTATAGAATAGGAGTATGTTTTAAGAAAATGAATAAATTTGCGGATGCATTGTTTTATTGGTTAGAAGGATATAATTATTATCCTGAACGTCTTGAAGGAATATATGAAATTATTAAACATTATAGAATACAATCTAAACACAAGTTGTGTTTACAATTTTATAACTTAGCAAAAGAAATTCTTGATAAAAATTTAAATAGGGATTCTTATCTTTTCTTACATAATTACGTTTATTTATACAAGATTTATTATGAATATACTATATTTGCTGGTTATAATAATATTACAAATATTGATAAGGAAATTATAACAGTATTTAATAATTCAAACAATGGTTCAGAATTAGATAACATTCTCTCTAATATGAAATTTTATAAGCAAATATTGCAAAAAAAAACCATGTTTAATGCAGATAGCACATTTAATTATCTTCTTAATGAAGATAACACTAAGTTCACATCATCATCAAGTTGTTTAATTAAAAGTCATCATTCTGATGGATATTTGTGCAATATTAGATATGTTAACTATCATATTACAGGAAATGGCTCTTATATAAACTGTGACAAACATATTATTTCTATTAATAAATTTGTTGAATTTGATAAAAATTTCAATGTTGTAAAAGAATCTTGGATGGATCTATTATTTGATGGACGTTTATATATTGGAACAGAAGATGTAAAAATTTATTATGATAAATATAAAGATAAATTATTATATATCGGGACAGGGTTTCATTCAAATAATAAAATTGGCATTGTATCTGGAGAATACGATTTAAGTAATAATAAACTGCAAACTAATGAATTAAAACAAACATTTAATTCTACATCATGTGAGAAGAATTGGATTTTTGTTGATTATAAAGACGAAACTCATATTATTTATGACTGGCATCCTTTAAGAATTTGTAAGTTAGAAGACAATAATATAAATGTTATTGAAACAAAATCTACACCAAAATTATTCTCTCGGGTAAGAGGTTCAACTTGCGGATTTGTTTATAACAAAAAAATTGGAGAGAATGGAAATGGGAACATTCAAATTGATATTATAGAACCTGAAATATGGTTTATTAATCACATTGTATCATATGAATCTCCTCGTCATTATTATCATATAATATCTGTATTTGATTCAAATATGAACTTGTTACGATATTCTGCTCCATTTAAGTTTGAAGGAGAACCAATTGAATATTGTTTAAGTATTATTGTTGAAGATAAACAAGTTCTAATGAATTATAGTGTATGGGATAGAACAACTAAAATTGGTGTTTATGATAAGGAATATATTGATTCACTATTATTATATTAGATTAATAATATAAATAATTATTACATTATTAATTATGAGTACATTTGTTACTTCTTACTTAAAAGTATATGATGAAGAATATGATATGTCAAGAACATTTAATAATCGATTAAAACATTTTATGTTGATATTGGAACTTGGTATAAATATTTGTATTTTTATTGAACCTGAGTTGCAAAGTAAATTTAATGAATTACAAATTAATTATAAAAATTTAAAAGTTATTCAATCTATAAAAATTCACGAACTTGAATTATATAAAATTGGAGAGGAAAATCAAGAATTATGTAATTTACCAGCTAATAGAAATGAATTAAAAGATACAAAAAATTATATGTTTTTAATGTTGGCAAAGTTGGAATTTTTAAAAAAGACAATTGATTTGAATCCATATAATTCAGATTATTTTTGTTGGTTTGATTTCAGTTTGCCATATATTTTTAAAGATATGAATAACACATTATTAAAAATAAAGAACATGTCGACTATAGAATTTAAAAATGAGTTTATTTATTTGCCTGGATGTTGGAATTTTAAAATAAATGATATAAATTATTTAAAAGATAATATAGTTTGGAGGTTTTGTGGTGGGTTTTTAATAGGAGATAAAAAAAGTTTAATTCATTTTTATATATTGAACAATAATTATTTTTTAATTTTTTTAAATCAAACACATAAACTAGTTTGGGAGGTTAATTATTGGTCTTGGTTAGAAAATAAAGGTCTAATATCGCCAATATGGTATTTAGCTGACCATAATGATTCTATAGTTGATATCCCAATTTAAATTTGTTTGTATTATTCATATAAATTAAGTAAATGATGTATTTATTAATGATAAAACCCAATAATAAGTTCCGTCCCAATACATATTAATAGTAGAACCTACATTTGCTAATTCAATTGTATTAGTATATGAATTAGTAGAATAACGAACAACTCTGCCTACTGGTATAGCACAAGACGCTCCAACTTGCGTTCTATATACATAGAAAGTATCTTGTGACATTTGGTTATTACCGAACGCCATTTGAAACCCACTTGGATATGTAGCACCTAAAATAGATGAATAAAACATAGCAGTTAAAGATTGACTGAAAGCGACATTTGTATAACTTGAACTGGTCGCAAATGTTTCACCTACTTCTCCGCTTTGAGTATAAAAGAAAAACTTATTGCCTACGACTGGTGTAAATGCGATTAAATCAACCACATTTGTTATAGAACTTACAGAATAGGCAGTTGAATTAGCATTATCCAAAGTAAATAAATAATTATCACTACTTCCATTAATGCTTGTAAAAGCACCACCTATCGCCAAATATCCACTTGTATCAGCATCAATAGCAAATACTCCACCATTAAAAAATAATAGATTTCCTAAAACAGCATCGTAATAGTTCGCATAGTTTATATTACTACTATTATAAGTTCCGTCTGTATTCCAAATAACACAATAATCAATAGATATATTATTTTGAACTCCACTTGGAGATATAACGAATGAAGGCGAACCATTAAAAGTTCCACCAATTACTACACTATCAGTTCTCCAACATTTAATACTATAAACAGCATCATTCATTATACCATTAACACCACCGCTACTATTATCATCAATCGCATACACATCGTTAGAATTAGTATTTAAAATAGCAACTCGTTCCATACCTGACGAACCCATACCACCAGTTCCACTCGTTCTAGTAAAAACACCACCAAAATACAACCAACCACTTCCAGTTGTATCCATACAATATACAGAACCATTCATACCATTATCACTATTTCTGTTAGGAAATACAACTTGATTTAAAGTATTACCAGCATCTAAATAAGCGATATAATTGTATGGTGTAGCACCAACAGCAGTAAAATCACCACCAATCCATAGTCTATTATTAATACTATCATATTTTAGACATCTTATTAAAGCATTAAACCCAGTATGGTAAGTATATGTATGAGTGCTATTTTCATAATACCATAAATCATTACCACTCGCAAACCAACAATATGTATTAAAATCCGCCATCGCTCTAATATTGGATAATGTAGAAGGATTTGCGTATTGATATGCTTGATATGGATTTGGACTTGTAATACCAGTATTAATTAAGGTAAGAAAATGTGTAGTACTATATGTATCTATTGATGCTGGATTTGATGTAATAATTTGAACAGGATTTGGATTATATTTTAACGCTAAACTCTCTGTTTGACTAATATATTGAACTCCATTAATAGCATTACTATTTAATTCTAATGTAGCATTTTGTATATTTACTTTTTGTGTTTGAGCATTTAATGATAAGTAGTCAGTCATCGTTCCATTAAAATTAACAACAAAATCCATTCTACCTCTTGGAGCAGAATTGTTTATAACTTGGGCGTTTTGATGAATTCTCGCATACTCTAATTTAGCACCAGTAGAAGACTTTGAATAGAAACTCATTCTATTAAACTCACCTGCAGCAGCAGTTCTTTGATTATAAATTTCTTCCACTAATACACCACCAGCAGCCCCAGTTTGATTTAAAGAAATTACAGGTACACTTGTTCCACCTGTTCTATTATTAATTAACAATTGTTTATCGTCTAACTTAGAATATTGTCCAGTAACTCCATTGTAATTTATAATATAAGTTGGGTCGATACCCCCAACAACATTTAAACTACCATCCACTATAACATCTCCTGTATATCTTATTCCAGTATATGTTCCTGTAAACCCAGGGCTTCCAGTAGGCCCAGGTATAAATTTAGTAACAGAGCTTGTTATCCAAAAAGAAGCTCCAGTTGGACCAGTAACGCTTAGTCCCT
>Ga0194116_10002430_pt1 | contig 24154 bp, 24 predicted proteins | sample TA2MahsurfametaG_4_FD_148617 | JGI IMG/M metagenome (GOLD analysis project Ga0194116, IMG submission 148617) | Freshwater microbial communities from Lake Tanganyika, Tanzania - TA2015008 Mahale S9 surface | ecosystem: Environmental > Aquatic > Freshwater > Lake | place: Tanzania: Lake...
ATTTTAAAATTCAAAAAATTAATTTTAATTTAAAAAATAAAGAAATATTTTATAATGAAATTTCATTATCCTCAAAAACACATAAACTAAAATTAAAAAAATAATTTTGATTTAATAAAATAATTTAATTCATAAAAAAAAATAATATTTTAAAATGTCTTCATTTTGAAGACAAGAAATTAACTATATTTTTCCTATCAATTTCAATTAATAATATAATAAATTATCAAAAATCTTGTTGTTTAAATAAAATGTGTGATTAATTTAACCTAATTTTCCCATATTTGCTTTTTTCATTAAAGCAGCAACTGAGCTATGAATTAAAGCATCGATAATTCCAGTCACAGAAAAAATACCTCCAACAATAGCACAAAGTTGAATCAAAAAATGTAAAAAGTTTTCTTTGTAAAGTCTATATTCAACAGTAATAGGAGACATGTCATATCTAAAATATACTGCAGGAAGCATCATATTGGAATGCACTTCGTTTGAGTTATAGGTGAATTGATTGACAAAATAGGATTTTTCATTCAAATCAATATAAGTAGTTGGAACAACCTCAAAAATTCAAAATAAATTATTGTAAATTATTAAATTAAAGCTTCTTTTTATATTTTTACTTTCATATAATATTCATAAACTTTTCTGCTAAATTCTGTTTTTTTGACTCCATCAAGTGGATTTAATTCGCCAGAATCAAAATTATTTTTTATTTTCTGTAAATCTTTATCCTCACCAAATGATAAATGGTTAACTTTATGTGCAACATCGAAATTTAATACTCCTTCAGAAGCTAATCTTTGAATTATTGCTCCATAAGCGTGGGCAGATATATGGAAATTTCCTGGTACCTTAATAATTAAATATATATAATTTCTAGAAGTTTTTACAAAAAATTTTATAGTTTATGATTACTTTATTAACCAAGAAATAACCTTTCAATTGACAACCTTCTTGGTTTTCGAACTGCTTCTTTACTTCTTCATAATCTGGCATTTCTTCATCTGAACTATCATCAACCTCTTCATTATGCAATTCAGGATTTTTGGTTTTATAAAGAGTTTCTCCAATTACTTTCCCATTTTTGTCCAGTTTATATTTCATCAAGCTACCATGGATATTTACAGTATGTGAACCCATAATATCTTGAAGATCCAAGGATATTATACTGCAGGGAATTCGTAACATTTCTATATCTACATTAACATTCAACTATTTTTAATTCATTTAAATAAATAAATTCAAAAGATAAAATTGGAATTTTTATATAACAAATCTAGATATTTTAATCGAATATTATTATTTTTGAACATGCAAAATTACTTTTCAAAAATTTTATCATTTAAAAATATTAAGTTTAACACTTTAAACTTTATGATTTAATAAATCTACAAATTTTTTAAAAAAAACTGAAAGTATAATTGATGCTATTTTATGCTTTCAATAAATTTATTTAAAATTTTTTCATGATTTAAATACCAAAAATAATTTCCTTTTATTATATTTTTAATATTAAAAAATTCTCAATTTAAAATGTTTATTAATATTTTTTTATATTCACCTTATCTCCACCTCTATTTATGTCAATATACATTTCAGAACTTGTTTTAACTTCCAAAAATGTTTTGTATTCACTTAGTATTAGCAATACCATCAAAACACTACTGATGATTGATACTTAAATTTGATTAGAAATATTTAATTTACATAAAGCTCCTGAAAAAGTAGGCTGTACTATATCTCCTGGTAATTTACGATAAATATCAAGTGATTTAAATCGATCTGATAAAGATAAGCCGATCATTTTTATAAATAATTTTTTTTTATTAAAATTAAATGAATGAAATAAATTCGAATAATGGAAATGCTGAAAATTTAGTAAAACAAATATCAACTGAAAAAAAATATATGTATTATTCTTTAGACGAATTTGCGAAGAAATTACGAATGGAAAAATATGATATAAATGAATTAAGAAAAATTAAAAATGAGGCTTCTTTAAATGAAATGCTAAGGAATAAAAAAAAGAATTCGGCAATAAAATTACAAGCAATAATAAGGGGGTTTCTTTTAAGAAAAAAATTCCAACTCTATATGTAATTTAAATTTTATTTTTAAACTTGTGCTTTACCTATCTATAATATATCTTGATTCAAATGCTTTTTTTAATAATATATTTTATACTTTCAAAATATATATTTATACTTTAATATCAAAAATTTGAAATAGACAGTTTATATGATTGAAAAATGATTTTAATTAAATTTAACTTCTATTATTTTAACTAAAATATATATATTTTTATCTAAAATAATATAGGGAATATCTCAACAAGAATATTATTATTGAGTATTTTAGAAATAAACGAAAAGAAAGAATAAAAAATAATTATCTGCAAATTATTCAAAGAGCTTTAAATAATTTTATAGCAAGAAGGCGTAGAAAGCGAAGAGATTTATTATTTCGCTATTATAATTTCTGCTCTGAGCAAATAACAAAATCAATAAAAGGGTTTATTGTAAGAAAAAGAAGTCATAATGAGTTAGCGAATATAAAAAAAGCAAAATATATTTTGGAGCGTTATATTAACTCTTATAAAATTCGCATGATTCTAAGAACTAAAAAATTGCAAGATTATCTAAATAATATTTTTGATATAAAATGTTTATTAGTAAACTTACAAACTGAAAATCGAATAAGCGAAAAATCAGAAAAATTAAAATTTGAGCTTTTGGATAAATTACCGAAAGCTTTTGAAACGTTTTATATGGAATTTTACAAAATGAAAAAAAGAAGTAATTGGGTTAAAATAATAAGAATAAAAGACTTTTGGAATGAGAATTATTTTATAAAGTTGAAAAATAATAAAATTTTAAATATAAATGAAAAATTAATAAAATTTATCAATGAGAGTGATCTGAAAAAAAATTCGATTGCTCCTGAAAAAAAAATTTATAGAGAAACAATTGATATAAGTGATACAGATGATTTTGATGAAAAGCCCAATATAAAAAATAAGGAAGTTTATTTTAGAAATTCGAACAAAAATAACAATTATAATAATGTTATTATAAAAAATGATTCGAAAAAAGATATTAATGAAGATAAAAGCCCTTTCATGAGCAGAGAGCAATTTTATTCAAATAATATCAGTGAAAGAACCAATTTTAATAATAATGAAAATAATAATGATGTTATAAAAAATAGAAAATTAAGTAATCAAAATTTTAGCAATAATTTTAATGAATCATCAAATAATAATATTAAAGAAGTTTCCAATCACCAAAATATTATTTCAAACAAATTAACTAAAAATAATTTTTCTTCAGAAAATTTTTTTCTTTCAAATAATGATTTGAATGATAATAACAAAAAAAACTTTTTTTATAATACTCATCAAGAAAGTTTTTTAAACAAAAACTTTAATAATCCTCATGATGACAAACCCATTAAAGCCAATCCGAATATTTTCAATGAATTTTTAAAAGAAAAAGAAAACGATCAAAACCAAGTAACAGAAATATTAAACACTGATGAAAATTCCATCCAACAAAAAACCTGTTTTGATAATAATATTAATTTTATTGGAAATAAGAAAAACTCAAGTAAAGATAATAGACTAAGAAGAAAAACTCCAAAATATGATGCTCGGAAAGCTATAGAAAATGCCAAAAGCAAAGATAAAAATATATTTACAAATAATTTAATAAAAGAAGATAATCTTCAAAAAGAAATTTTAACTGATAATCACAATAAAAACGAAAAATTTAGTAACCCAATAAATAATTATAATAACAAAAATAATAATAAAATTCCATGTAAAAAAGAAAAAGAGTTACTTGAAAAAATAAATAGTCTTGAATTTATAGATAATGTTCCAGAAGAAAAATTGCCAGCTTATGGTCCTATTTCAAGAAACAATAAAGTAATAAAATTAAAAACCAATGTAGTAAAAATACAAGACAATGATTTATCTGATTTTAAAGAAGAAGATCTTCATATAAATAATGAAAAACAATTGAGAATTGAAAAACTCGATGAAGAGGAGTATTATCTTCAAGATAAAAATTCTACAAAAGCCAAATCCCATAAAATTATCCATTCCAATAGAGAGGGTAAGAATAAAGCAGATAATAATAAAATAAATTGTCTAAAAATAAACATAAATGAAGATCAAAAAGACATTAATATTCAAAAAACAATCATAAAATCAATGAAAAGTCCCAATAATGTTAAAAGAAAAGACATTGATAACTTAAATTCTCTTAGTAGAAATGACTCTAATTTTAATTATAAAGATGGAGGTAAAAGATTTTTAGAATTTAAAATCTTTCAAAATTCTTTGATTAATTGTTTTTTTGTTTAATACTTTATTAGTGGAAGACTTAGATGGTAAATCAAATAGTACAAACAACATGAATAAAGATACAAAAAAAAGAAAAATTGAATTAAATGATAAGAGAAAAAAAATAATCGAAATGGAAAAATCTCCTCATCTTAAAGTAATTAGTTAGCATTTGAATAAATGATTTATTTGTTTATTTGCTAAAATTATATAACTTTATTCTAGGTCGATGTGACAAAAGTAAAAAGTAAAATTGATTGTAGAGGAAATTCGAAAACAGCCACTCCTGAATTCACTAATATAAATCCAAAAAAATTCCAAAGAATTGATGAATTTGGTTTGGAAGAAAACATCTTAACAAACGATTTTAAAAACCAAAACATTCCTATGAATAAAAATTTCAACAATGAGAATAATAATAAAATGAACCACTATACAAAAAGTATCAGCAGCGATAATACTATAAATAATATAAATAAGGTTAAAAAGCCCTATTTTGAATTTAATTGTTTTTTGGATTTGGAAAACAAATTAAAAAAAATCAATAACTTTTCAAGTATGAAAGAAAAATTTTTATGAATTTCACTTTTTTTTGAATATTCTAAATAATAACTTTATTAAAATTTTAAGATCTTAATAATTTCCTTGGAATAAGAAATGATCAACTAAAGCACAGAAAAATTCCATTTATCAAGGAAAATTCGTTTTATATTAAGCATTATAGTGATGATATTTATGATGTAATTTTTTCAGCAGAAATTTTAAATACAATTTTTGTAATTTTTTCCATTTCATTTTCTAAAAAATTTAGCAACTTCTAATGTATTTGAGGAAGCATTACGAAGAGCTGAAAAATTAAATTTTCTTGTGAAACTTTTTATCTGAGTATTGTTTCGGGACAAAAAATAAGTTTTGAGGTTATTTGATGATTTATCCGTAATTTATACTTATTTTTAATTTGATTTTATAAACTATCAAATTTTTACAGGAGATTATTGTTAAAGTTTTTTTTACTTTGATGTAAATAAATAATATGAGATAACATTAACATATTAAAAAATTGAGTAAAAATAAACAACTTATTAAATCTAATAATTTCTAATTTTAATTCAATAGATTATTAAGATCTTGGTTTAGCAGAAAAATTTGTTTTATGAAATTCGAATAAAATTAACATAAATAATTTTTATTATAATAAAAAATTAAAAAACATGAAAAAAAATTCTTCCCACAAGCATTCTTCCAATAACCCAAATAGAATAGACGATACATTTAATGCTATTCCAAATTCAACTTTGAATAAGGAAGAAATTTTTATTAAAATGCTTAAAGCAAAAAAAGTAAATATTGCTGATATAATAAACCTTTTGAAAACATCAAATCTAGATCTTAATAAACTCGATGCTCATGGTTATAACCTCCTTCACTATTCGATTAAACACGAGCAATGCGATATTGTTAATTCTTTGCTAACATTAGATGATAATTATCAAACATTAAAAGCAGATCCGGATATCACATGTTGTGATAGTATCAATGCTATTAATCTTAGTCCTTTGCTTTTAGCATTGATCTATTGTAATGATACTCAAAATTCAAGTAAAATAATTAAATTTCTGATTCGAGCAGGAGCTGATATAAGCTCAAAAGATGAGGAAGGATCTACTTTGCTTTTAAAAGCTTGCGAAAAAGGTCGCATTGATATTCTTGAATACTTAGAAAACAAAAGTAATGAGGAAAATCCTATAAATTGGAATGAACATTCAAAAAACGGTGGCCCTCTACATATGGCTATAATTGGTGATCAAGAAGACACTGTTAATTATCTTCTTGAAAAAAAGCTGGATTTTAATATTAAAGATCAAAATCAAAATTCCGCATTGCACTTAGCGCTTCAGCTTAAAAACTTTAATGTATTTAAATTAATCTTGGATCATATAAAAAATTCAAATCTACTTACAGCTGACGAGAAAAAAATAATTGTATCAGCAATTAATGATGAAGATAATACTATTCTTCATGAATTAGCATATGCACAGTCAAGTGTGCTTACTGATTATGTTTTAAAAAATAATGAATTATTTGGAGTTGATATCCAAAAAAAAATAAGCATAATTACACATATACTGAGGTTCAAAAAAATATCATTAAAATAAAAAAGGAAAGGGAAGAAATGGAAAAGAAAAAGAGGGAAATGATTAGACAAGAGAAAGAAAGAATGGCTGAGGAAATAAGAAAAGAAAATGAAATTAGGAAAAAACGAGAAGAGGAAATTATTATGGAAGAAGAGAAAAATCAAGAGTTCAGAATGAAAATTCTTGGATATAGAAATTATATCTTTTTAGGCCTTTTTATATTATTCATGTTTGTTTTATATTTCGTATTAGATTCGAAAATTAGAACAAAAAAGAGTGCGAAAATAATTTAAAATTTTAATAATATAAAATAAATGAGATAAAAAATTTCGTAAAAAATTTTAATAATTTAAATTTTATTAAAATTATGAGTAGTTGCTTTTTTAATTTAGTAAAAGCAGATATTATTAGTGTTGTAAAGAATTCAAATTTAAAATATTTTCAAAGATATATATTTAAATGGTAAAAAACCTCCAAAATTAAATCCAGAAAATAAAGTTTTTATTATTTTTGGAAGTTTCACTTATTACATAATTTTATAAATTTTATAAAAATGATAGAATAGAATAAAAAATAAAATTTATTAATTTTTGATCTTTCCTTAACATTTTACTTTATTCATTCTTTAATTCTTTTAAAAAAAGAATCATTATTTTTCTATACTTATTTTAATTTATCTATAATAATTTATATGTTTTTTTTTATAATTTAAAATCACTCTCCCACCTTTAAAGAACTTTCTACAATTGTTGAAATTTATATTATTAAGAATTTGAAATTAAGTATTTTATTTTTTCTCAAGAGAATTTATTAATTTGGGATTTTTTGAATTTACAACATTTCTTTGTAGTTCCTCCTCTATCGTCATTTTTGTTTCCTCAACTATATCAAGTGTTACTTCGTCAACAACATCTAAACTTAAGTCTTCATTGTTCGTGCCAGAAGAATTTCTCAAGTGTAAGTTATTAATATTATATTTATTATTTATTAAATGACTATTAAAATTTTTTCTATCATTAAAATTTTCAGAAGAGAAATTCCTTCCGAATTTATTAATATTTAAAACATTATTAAAAGAAATTTCATTATTTTTATTTGCGTTAATTTGGTTACAATCATTAGTTAAATTTGAATTATATTGATTTTTTTCATTTTCATTATACTGAATATTTCTCAATTTATTAGGATTATCAATATTATTTAAGCCAAAGAAATTAAAATTTTTAGAAGATTCATCAACTGATTTAGATTTAGAATTACTCCTGCTTTCTTTATTCCTTTGATATTTATATATGAAATCAACTGTATTTTTATTAAAGCCTTTAATTTCTAGTTTACCTGAACTGAATATATCATAAGTATTATTTCTATTTGCTTTGGAGTCTGCAGTATTAGAATTATGATATTTGATTTTATTATTTGATTCTAACTCTTTCTGATTTAGCGACCCAGATTTTTTATGTTTTTGTTTTTCCAATCTGGCCATCTTTAGCAAATTAATATGTTTCCTTTCAGTGATTATGTTGGTATTAGTATTTTCAGTATCAAAGCATTCTGAATTGGCCTTTCTCAAGAAATCATTTTCAAATTTCGATTTAAAATCATTTGAATTCTTTTTATATTTAGAAGAATTTTCAATGAAATTCTTTATTTCTTTTTCTCCTATGTCACAAGAATTTTCAGAAAAATCTTTGCAATTGGAAGGGTTTATTTTAAAGTTATTAAGATTAAAATTTTTTGTAAATTTTTCTTTGAGGTCAAAATCGTTTAGGCAATTAAAGTTATTTTTTGCTCTGGTTTTGCTATCTAAATCTTTAAAATCTCTTGAATTAGAATTATCAACAGAATTATTAATGAGGTTTTTTTTACAATTATTAAGATTTGATTCTAAAAATTTGTATTTATGACTACTATTCATGAAATTGTCTTTGACCATTTCATTATTTGGACTAAGATTTGTGATTTGCTCATTAAAATTTGTAAAATGATCTTTTTTAATATTTTCATTACTAAGATTCCTTATATTTTCATTTGTGTTAGTATTATTGTTAGGAACATTTATAAATTTAGATGCTATAAAATCTTTTTGATTAAATGAATTACTTTGAAGAATTTTTAAATTTGTATTAATATTTAAATTACTATCAATATTTGAATTAGTTGAATTAACACTTTGCAAATTATTATATTTACTTATATTTCCTCCTTTATTTATAAATTTTTGCACATTGATATTATTTAAACGGATATTAGTTTGAGAATTCAAGACATTAGAATTCATATTTGTTAAAATATTTTCCTGATGATCGGATGTATTGTTGATTTTATTTTTATCAATTTTATAGTCATTCCTAATAAGATTAGTGTTTAATATTTCAGAGCATAGAGAATTTTGATTGTTTTTATCAAAAAACAAACTCGATTTTAATTCCAAATTATAAAAATTTGAACCTGAATAATTCCCTTCGATCCCTTTAGGACTTAAAATCAAAGTTAGATCATCATTAAAAATATTATTATTATAAAGATTTTTAAGTTTTTTATTTGAAAACTTTTCATTTCCTAGAGTAGAATGTAATTTAGAATTATCCTGATTTTTATCGTTATACGTTGAAAAAATTTCCGAATTATCAAAATTAATTTTATCTATGCTGGTTTCTTTGTTTGCCAATTTAGCATTGCTTTTAGAATTTATTTCTAAATTATTAAGAAATATATTATTCAAATCAATTTTTTCTTTTTTATAGCTACTTACTTGTTTACGATCAATGAAATTACCAATGAAATCATTTTTAGCAATAGGAGTCTTTATTTCAGCATTATCTAAACTTTTATCCAAGTTTTTATAAATATTTAACAAAGTTGCATTATCGTCTTTATTTTTATCATTATTATAATTATTGTTCATTTTATGATTCATGTACAAAATATTTAAATTGCTATTTTTTTCGTTATCATTATCTTCATTTTCTACGCTTGTGTTAGATTTATTAGTTTCGTTATCATCAGTTTTGTTTTCTATTTTGAGCTTATTTAGTGTATCAATCTTCGCTCTTTTTTTATTTGATTTCACCTTGATTTTGAATACTCCATTATGATTAAAAAGAGGAAATTTTTTATTCCCAATTTTTTTATTTGCATTGTTGTCAGTTGAATGATGTTTATAAATTTTTTTTTTATCAGTTAATTCTTTTGGCTTTTGATTTATCATATTATTGTTGTTTATCATCACAAGGTTTATTTGATTTTGAATAATTTTATCATATTCTTTGAACTTGTTTTTATTAATATTTATTAAAGCATTCAATTCTTTTTCTTTTTCCAAATTTTGAAAAACGTTAATTGCTTGATTATTGTTATAACTGTTTTTTCTATTTCGAGGAGAATGTGAAACAGAACAAACGTTATTTCTAATTTTATGAATACTGCCCATTGAAATCATATTGCAAATTTTATCTAAATTTTCGTGAGTATTAATGAGTTCATTATTGTCTTTATTATTTTTTCTATTTATCAATTTATTAGAATTATGTTTTAAATTATTAGTGTATTTACTGTTGTTTTTTTGTTTGTTGTCAATTTTTTTGATATCTATATGTTTACCTTGAGAAATATTTTTTTGAAGATTATTATTTTGATTCATTCCATTGCTATTGTTTCTTGAAGCTGGATTCCCAAGTTTGATTTGTTGTTTACAATTATTGTAATTCATAACTTTAGATTCCATATTTGAAGGCATTGAATTTTTTTTTTTCGGATTGGCATTTATAAGATTATTTATATTTAAATTGTTTTGTATTAAAACTGATTTTTTCGAATGATTATTCATATTTATATTGGTGCTCTTTTTACTCTTTATTTCTTCAGTGTTCAAAATATTACGTGTATTCAATACACAGTCAGTAGCTGACTCTTTTTGAACATCTTTATTTTTAGGAATACTATTATTATTGACATTTAATGCATATAGCTTTTTTGAATCATTTGATGGAGAATTATGTATATTTGCATAAGTTGATTTTTTTGTAATGTTCTCTTCATTTTGGAAATTGAATTTTTTCAATAAATTTTCTTTTGAAGGAAATTCATTATTTTTCTCAACACTATTATAATTATTTTTTTTATCGCTATGTCTAATAGAAATATCTTCTTCACTAATATTTTCAGCTTTAATTTAAATAATAATCTTTATTAGGTTTATAAAATAAATACTAAAGTAAAATATCATTAAAAACATATTTTAATACTTATGATGTTTTCTATATCCAAATATTCATTGATTTTATTTTGGTAATTATTCTGTTGTGAAATTTCCTTAATTTGCCTTTCTTTTTCTTCCAATTTTTTTTTAAGATAATCAATTTCGATCAAAACTTCGTCTAATTTACTATCTCTCTTTTCCTTATCTCTTAAAACTGATTGCAATTTTCTTTGTATAGAATTACTTTTTTTTTCAAGTTCCTCTTTTTCTTTTTTTAATGATTTATAGGCTTCTTCATTATTTTCATTAATATTTGTTTCTTTTTTTGATATTAATTTTAATAAATTTTGTTTTAAAGTATTTTTGTTTTTCTCGTTTTTTAGTAAAGAATTGGAAACTTTTTCTTTTGTTTTGTTAATTTCTTTTAATTCATTCTGATTTTTCTTTATATCTTCTTTTATTATGTTGATCTGAGTATCTATTTCAGAAATTTTAGAAGGATTATCAATTTTATGCTTTTCAAGACTGTAAAGTTGATTATTTAAATTAGTAAGCTATTTTTAAAAACATAAAAAAATAGAAATTTAAATGTTAATTTTTAAAGTTACATTATTATTCTTAATCAAATTCAACCTCAAAATTTCCTTTAAATTTGATTTTAAATTCATACTATTTTCAATATTCTCGACAAGTTTATCGTTTATTATCTCTAAGTATTTTTCATAGCAATTTTTAATCATTTTGTATTTTTCGCAAATTTTTTTATCTTGGTTTCCTTTATAGATTATGTTTTCAAAAGCCATTTTATCATTATACAAACTAAATTATAAATTTTTAGACATACAATAAATTAATGATTTTCATAGATTTATTTTAAAAATAAAACAATTGAGAAGATTTCAATTTTCTTTATTTAACATTAAAGATTACTTTTCAACATTTCTTGTAAAATCATCGAAATCATATTCTTCTTCTTTTTCCCCGTTTTTATAAGAAAATCTTTTATAATTTAAATAGTTATCATTTGAATAATTTGAATTCTCTTTGTTGTTTTTGTTGTTTGTGAAATTATTAATTTTAGGACTCATTGAAGAATTATTCGTCTTATCACATAAAGCTGAGTTATTTAATATATTTATATTTCTATTCATTTCTGAATACTTTTTATCCTTTTTTATATTTGATTTACCCGGATTGTTAAAAACTGAATTTTTCCCTGAGTTATTGTGAGGATTATTACCAGTTGTTTTTGTGCTTGAATTAACAGTTCCAATAATTTGATTATTGCCTGAAATATTAGAAGTATTTGAATTATCCTTTCCTAAATGAGTATTATTTTGATAATTATTATTATTTCTCGAAACAGAAGAATAAGCCCTGCCATTTGATCTATTAATATTGTTATTTTTTCCTATATTGCTTTCAGCGTTTTGATTACTTAGCAATGAAGCATTATTTGAAAACATAAGCAAATTAGAGCCTTCTATTGAATTTTCTTTGGATAAACCAGCAGAAAGTTTAACTATATTGTTTAACGAACTCGAATTATTTTTATCGTTGATATTTTCTAAGCTGCTATCCATATTATAATTAATTCCATTTTTCATGTTTGAAATTTATTTGAGTTTAAATCTTTATTTTGATAATTATTATATAAAAAGAAAAATTTTTATTGTCACTATTTTTTTATGATTAATATTTTATTTTTAATAAAATACTAAACGAATAAAGATAAATTAAGTAAAATTAAAATGTTACTATTATTGAAAAATTATCTTGAAAAATTCTACAAAAGGAATCTATTTATATTTGGGGATTGGGGATTGGGGATTGGGGATTGGGGATTGGGGATTGGGCCCAATCCCCAATCCCCAATCCCCAATCCCCAATCCCCAATCCCCAATCGATTAAATAAATTAATAATTGAATGATTATTAAATTTAAATTCGAAAGCGTATTCTCTTAATAAAAAAAAGAAAAATTAAAAAAAATATTTTGAATAAAATTTATAATAATTATCAAAAAATTTTAATAAATAAAGAAATAAATAAATGTTTCGAGACTCAAATAATCAAATTTGCTTCAGACAATCAATATGGAAACAAACTTCCGAAGGTGATTGGAAACTTTTCTTTAATACAGATTCAGTTCTTCAAGAAGAAGCAGAAGAAAATGAAATTAATACAAAGCATTTATTCGATTCACATGTAGCATTAAAAAAACAATTAAAAATGGGCTCATTGGTAATGACAACTAGAGGAATAGGAAGATTAATAAAATTGGATGAAAAAATTGCAACTGTAAAATTTTTAAAAAATGATACTGAAGAAACTTTTGAAGAAAATAAAATTTCTTCTGAATTCAATATTTATTTAAAGATTTTGGAAAAAGAGTTTTCTTCTTGGTATAGAATCACTGTACCCGCAAATGGTACTATTGAACAACTTAAAAAGACAATAGAAGAAATTCAAATATTTGATACAAATGTGTCTAATTATATATTAATTTATAATGGGCAAGAATTAAAAGAAGAATATTTTTTTGATCAATTAGATTTTAAGCCAGATGCAAAATTGCTTATTTGCGGACTTAAAATGGTTCAATCGAAAATTCAGAGATTTACTCTAGTTTATAATTGGTGGTATACATATAATATAGATGGAGTTTCTTTTTCAGTAAATAAAAAAATTAGATTGTGCGGAGTTGGATTATATGGCTCACACGAAAACAAAACTCAAAATGGAAATTTAAAGCTCTTCACAGGAAATACTTCATCAGTTGGGTCAATTTTATATGATGAACCAATAGAAGTACCTCCAGCTCCTGATCAAAATAATTCTATTTCTAGTATATATTTAAAAAAACCTATTTTAATTAATCCTAATCAAGAATATACTATTGAATTGATTTGTACTAATTATTGTTATTTGTATTATGGAAGTGGAGGAAAAAGCAGTATTTTTAATGATAATGGAGTCGAGTTTACTTTTAAATATACGCAAGGATCTAGTCACGGAACAGGTGTTGAATCTGGTAATTTCCCTGAATTTTACTTTTACGCTTAAAAAATCTAGTAAATTCATCTACTAAAAATATTTATTCGTTCAATAATATTAATAAATTTTAAACACAATAATAATATAAACATAATGCCTGAAATAATTAAATTTTTTATAAAAATTGCTTTAATTTAATGCAAGTCTATAGATAAACTCTTAATTTAAAGGAAATAAAATTTTATTGGAACAAATTTTAAAAATATTGAAAATAACAAATGTTGATTTTTTCAATAAATGAAAATATATACATTTTTAATGATTAAAGTTATTGAATTTATTATAATTTGAATAAAATATTACTTTATTCAGATTTATTAAAGTCATTTTTCTTTGAATAACTAAACTTTTAAATGGTCTTTCAAAAAGAATTTTGTGCCATATTTCCATATATTATTAAATAAGTCAATTAAATTTAAGTAAATTCTAAATTAAATTTTAGAAGTAAAATGTCTAATCAAGATGAAAACCTGAATACAATCACATCATCAGATAAAATTCTAAATTTTAACCAATATGAATCCCATCTAGATAATATTATTAATCAATATAAATATCGTAAGCTCTTATATTAATTACAAATTAATAATAATTTTTAATTTTGAAAAGATTTAGAATCAATTAAAACTATCAGGGAAAATCGAAAAGACATTAGTCTCAGTTCGGATAATGCTACAAATATTCTAACACAAAATTTTATTAAAAAAGATTCAAAATTAGATTCAAAGGATAATACACCAATTAAAAACTCAAACTCAAATAATAAATTTGAATTTTTTAAAGGTGGAAATTTTTCAAATTTATCAAAACTGAATACAATTACTAATTCAAATATAAATTTAGATCGTAAATTGAATAGATCAAAAGAAAATGATCAAGAAAATAATGATAATTTAATTAAAATCAAGAGAAATTATAATGTTCATAAGGAAAAGGATAATAATTTAAATGAAACTTCAAATAATTTTGGATATAAAAATAATGATAATAATTTTGGTTCAAAGAAATTCAATAATAAAACTAATGAATCGGATAATACTTTTAGATATCAAGAGACAGATCAAGATTACAACAAAAATAATGATTACGAGAAAAAGTTACAATATAATTATGATTTTAAAAAAGATAGAGATGAAAAATCAAATAAATTTAATTTTTTAAGTGAGTTAAAAGATAATTTTATTGATAAGAAAAAGACTCTAGATGAAGATAATAATAAATTCAAAGATTTACACGAAAATAACAAAAAAGAACATGTTGTAGGAAAAAAAGAAGTAAATATTATACCAAAATCAATAAAAAAAGATCTCGATGAAGATTCTTTTAACCAAGACTATAATAACAAATTAACCAATGAAAAATTTGGAAGATGCAATGATAAAAAAAGAACAAATTATGAAGATTCATTTGAAAATAAACAGAGAATAGATGATGATAATAAAAATATTTTTAAATATGATTACTATAATAAAAAAAATGATGAATTCAATAATATAAGGGATAAACCTAATAAAAACAAAAATTATAAGAATTATGATGAAAAATCTGATAACTCATCCTGCGTTGACAATAAAGAAGATACAAATAGCAAAACGAATCAATATTCAAAATATTCAAACTATGATAAATATGAAGACTACAATAAAGACAAAAATGAAATAAATGATAGAGATTATGCTAAAACTGGGGGTTTTAATTCAACTCGATTATCAAGAATGGATATAGGATCAAATGATATTGAAAAATATAAATTCAAGTCATTAGAAAAAAGAATAGAAAAAAATGATGAAAATTTCGATGATGAAAATTTGATAGAAGAAAACAGAAAATTAATAAATAATAATACATCTCTAAATTTGAGAATAAAAAATTTAGAAGTTGAGTTAGGCAATACTGATAAGAAATATAAAAAATTAGAATCGGAGATGGAACTTGCAAAAGAAAAATTGAATGATATGGAAAATCACTATATAAATATTTTGAAGGAAAAAGATGAGAATTTGTATGATTTAAAAAAAAGAAATTCTTTATTGGAAAAAGAAGATGTTAAAAATATTAATATGAGAATTTCTCTATTTAAAAATCTCAAGATCTTTTTCTTAACACATATGAAATATCTAAAAATGCCAGATGATATAAAAAAAGAGTAAGGAAAATTAGATAATTTTTACTATTTGAATAAATCATTTTAGATATGAGGATTCTTTGAATACTGAGAAAATCGATAATATAAATTTCCAAGTGTATAATAAAATTCTTGGAACTTATGATTATTTTATTGGAGACTTAATAGATGAAAATAATAATCTAAAAGAGGGATTAGATTTATTTGAACAAAAAATAAAAAAATATGAGAAAGAACATTTAGAAAAATTGAGAAGGAATGAAGAAATAGTAGAAGATTTAAAAACTGAAAATAAAATTTTAAAGTAAAAAAATTTTTAAAAAATATTTATAGAAAACAATTAGAAAATAGAAAAACAGCAACAAGAGAATCTTCAGAAAATTTCCAACTTTCAGATAGGAAGAAAAAATTTAAAAGAAAAATTACTAATTCAAATGATCGATTTAATAGAAATTCTTCTAGTCATAATAATTCCTATACAGAAACAGAACAGAAGAAAAATAAAACACAAAAAAATAAAAAAGAAATTTTAGATGAAAGTAATTATAGTAAAAAGGAAATTTATAGAGAGAGAAATTATTCTAAAAAAGATATACAAATAAAAAATACTAATTTTAATAATTCTAATTTTGATAATTCATATCGAAATGGGAATGTTTATTGTAAGTGGAATGATTTTATATTAAATTTTTTTATTTTTTAATTTACAATCAATTTAACTAATGATTCTTAGCCTTGGATACGATTAAAAAAACAACAACTCGTAATACAAGTTCTCATTCTAAAAATAATTCTATTATCGAAGATCACTTAAACAAAAAATATGATAAATATTCTAAATATTCTGGTTATGAAGCATATTCTAAAACTGAAAAAAGAGATTATTATCGAGAAAAAGATTATGAAAATATTGAAGATGAAGAAAATAAGTATTTTAAAGAAAAAAAAGATCATTATAAAATGAAATATCCAAATAATGATTTTAACAATGATAATGATTATGGAGCAATTTATAAAAATATTTTACCAAAGGATAATTTTTATGGTGAGCAGATAAAAAATGACAACAATTCTGAAAATATTGATGATTATAGCAAGTCTCAAAAATATTCTGAAAAATATAATAAGAACTCATATGAAAATCCTGAGAGAATTATTCCTAAAAATAATAATATTGAGTATTCTGATAATTATTCAAGTCAAAATAGAAATATGATTAAAAATAATAATATCGTTGATACTAAAGATTTTTATTATGAAAACTCTGCAAATATGATGGGATACAGCTCTGTAAAATTAAAAGAGGTGTCTAATAATGATGAAAAGATTAAAATAATCGATAATAAAATAGAAAATAAGTTTAATCCAAATTTGAATATTAATAACGATAATCTCACTTCAAAATCTCCAAATAGGATAATCGATGAAAACTCTATAAATAATGACTTTAAAATGCTTGATAAATTAAAAAGTAAAATAAAAGATCTTGAAAATAAAATTGGAGAAATTAATAATGGTATATATATATAAAATTAAATTATAATTTAATTTCATTTTTTTATTTAATTTAGATGATAAAGAGAAGAAAATAATTGATTCTTTAAGAGAATATAGAGCAAAAAATATGTCTTCTATATAATCTCTCAAGATTATTATCTTAATTTAACAATAAAATTGGGTTAATTAATTAGATTATTTTTGAATAATTTAAAATGTTATTTTATCAAAGATACAAATCATTTTGTAAAATTTAAAGATTTTTTAGTGAAATTATTTTTTAAGCTTATTTATCTTATAAAAAGGAGATGAAATTTTTTTTTGAAAATTTAAATAAATTACTTACATTAATTATTAATTTAACTATCCTTCATTTTCTCATTAAAATTATTAATTATTTCTTGTTTTGAAGTCTCTATTACAAATCCACCCGATATCATTTCATCAACTATATAATATATTTTTTCAGGATTCATTATAAAATGGAGTTCACAAACACCTTTAAATAATTCATCAAAACAATTCATCATGACAGTTATAAAATCTAAAATCGCAAGTTCATTTTCTGAATCATCTAATATAAAAATTATAAAAACTGGACCAAAGGTTTTAAAAACAAGTTTCTTATTAGCTCCCAAAAATTCAAAATCTAAGATAACATTAATATCTGTAGCATTTATGATATTTTTATATATTCTTTTAATTAAATCATCACGATCCATGTGGTTTTCTTCTTCTGAATAAATTTTTATAAATCTTAAGTTTCCGCTTCTATTTAAAATGAATATTCCTTCTATCATTTTTGTTTTTTCGTTTATATTTTAATTTTTTATTTCTTTAATTTTAAGAAAAAAGGCAATTTCAAAAATCTAGTAAAAAGCAAATTTATTGATCTTTAAAATAGAATTTTAAAGTTAGAGAATAATTTATAGTGAAGATATATATTTCCATAATACTTTTAAAAATGTGTTTTTTTACTAATTAAAATTAAGTAATTTAAAAAATAAAATGATTATTATTAGTTGATATATTATATTATTTTTAATTATTTATTAATTAAACAGCAATCCTAATAGTTGATTATTAATAAATGTTTTAATTTTTATGATTTATTGAAAAATTATAAATATGCTTATGTCTTTAGCATTATTCATTCCGAATAAATTATTTCACATTGCTATTTTTTTTCTTACAAGCAAAATTTTCTATTTTTTGTTCATTTGTTATTGTGTTAGTTGTTATCTCCTAGTACAAAAAGTTATGAAAGCTACCAAACGCTATCAAGTATTAAAAAAGGACAATCAAGAAATTCATAATAAATATGAAATGTTTAATAGACTTGATACTCATTTATGGGATAAAAACAAGCTTTTCTTTGGAGCAATTTTTTTCTTTGGAATTAAATTTTCTGGAGTCATATTTAGCTTACTTTTTTGCTATTTTGGTTTGAAATTTTTTGTTAAACCATCAGAAGATAGGAACGATCCTAAAGTAAAGAAGAAAATTGATTTTTTTACAATGAATGGTTCGAAATTATTAGTATTCTTCTTAGGAGTTTTTGTTCAGCACAAAAAGAAAGAAAACTTTGATTATTCTAAATATCTTGGGGAAAATTATAAAAACGAAAAAACCTCTACTAAACAAGAAGTAATTCCATCAATTCATATTTGCAATCACACTTCTTGGCTTGATATTTTAATTTTTATGAGTTTAATAGGAAGTGGATTTTTGGCTAAAATAGATGTAAAAAATTATCCATTAATAGGATTAATTGCAGAATATTTGGGTAGTGTTTTTGTTGATAGAGACAATAAAGATACAATTAAAGGAACAATTGATTTGGTTATTGAAAAGCAAAAAAATATTTTTTCTGGAAAAGATTTATCTAAATTCATGATTTTCCCTGAAGGAACAACTTCAAATAATACAGGAATTTTGGATTTTAAACAAGGTGCTTTTATAGCAGAATTACCTGTCAAGCCCTATATTATAAAATTTGAGACTGAAAAAAATATTTCTTTAGCAATGGATGTAATAGAAATGTTATATCACTTATTTCTTGTTATTTGTGTGCCGATTCATTTTGTTGAAGTAATTGAAATGCCAATATTTATACCAAATGAAAATTTGTATAAAAATTCAAATAAAGAAAGATGGCTACAATACGCAGAAGCAGTCAAAGATGCTATGTGTGAAGCATCTGGATTAAAAAAACTATCTGGAAGTTACAAAGAAAAAAAAGAGTATTTGAATTTTTTGAGAGATGAAAAAAGAAAAAAATTTGACTGATAATTAAATTAAATATTTAAAATTTGAAAAAATTTCATATTTAGTAAAAATTTTTTAAAAAATTTCATTTATTGAATAATTATATATTACATAATTGAGTTTAAAAAATCTCTTCAAAATGGCAATTAAATTTTTTATACATTATTTATAATTAATAATTTTCGAGAATCGTAATCTTATTAAGAATGAATTACAAATTAGTTTATAAATTCCAAATATAAGGCCTTTAGATGTGGTTTTGGAGAAAGAATCTCTTTATCTAAAAATGTTTCAGTTATTATAACGCCATTTATAAATATCATAGAGTTAATTTTATTCTGAATATTCTTATCATTTCCCAAATTTTCCAAATATTTATTATAACTGTTTTCATGAAATTGTTTTTTAGCCTAAAAATTTAGATAAATTTTATTAGATAATTAAAAAAATTCAAAATTTACCACATTTGAAGAGGGAACACAATATAAATCAAATTGTTTGATATAAATATCTTCAAAATACTCACTTGTCAATATTCTTGTAGTTTTACTCATTTTTTCATAAATTAAAAAATTAGGACACTCTCTTGATAAATTATTTGTTAATTCCTAAAATTTTATATATTATATTTTAAATTACATGCAAAAAGGTTTGACTGAAATTCATTAAATTTATAACATTCTTATCATTTGCAATCAAAATGGCTTCAGAGCTACCATCATCTATCAAGCATTTTAAATATAATTTTAGATCAGGAAAATTATCAATTTTATTGTAATTTTTCTCATACGATGCCAATATTTTGTAGATTTTTTTCATTGTAACAACATACTTATATTTAAATAGATTTAAATTTTATTAAATAAGAAAAATAAATTACCTTTTGAATTCTTCTTACTAATTTATTTGAGATAAGTTGTAAAATACAATCATATTCCTTATTTTTATCAAACCTAAATTTCTTAAATTTTGCTATTTCTTCGTTTGTTAATATTCCTAAAACATTCACAGATTTTTCACTGATAATTTCCAAAAAAATATCAAAATTTTTATTAATTTTTTGATTAACATTTGTTAAAATTAGAATCATATTCTCTTTAAACTCAATCGAAAAATTTTTCATAAAATGAAGAACCTTTATAAAATTTGAATCTTTTAATGAAAGTAATTCTAAAGTTGTTAGCTTTTCTTCTACTTTTACACTTGTAATAATTCCACAAACACTTATAGATTTTATATCTCTATTAATACTCAATGCATTAGTCACTGTGTAAATGGTATTATCTACCTCTTTAAAAAGAAATTGTGAAATGTCTTTAATTTCATTTGGTATTTTTCTTAAAATTTCATCTATAGAATTCGAATCGATTAAATCTAAAAATTCCAATTCATCATTTTTTGTTATATCTATTAAATTTCCTGAAAATTTATTGATAAAGAATCCTTTTCCTGGTATATATTTTCTTCCAAAATTTTCATTATCTTTACTTAATTTATTTTTACTGTTACAATTATCATTATTATTTTCGGAAATCATAAATTTTTTTCCATCTTCTAAAAAAATTGGATTACAGGAATCATGATAGAAAGGCATTTTAACAAAAATTTTTGATGATAAAGTTTGAAATAGCTTTAATGCACCGGTTTTTAAACATAACCCTGCTTTTAAATTTAGAATAAAAATTTCAGTGTTTGCTTTTAAATTATCAATCAGTTTTGCTAATTCAGGTTTAAGATTAAAGAAAAAAATATCATAGTTGTTTCTGTACATCATATCTTTAACTACTAAATGAAAATCAAATCTTATCAATCCTGATAATTTATATTTATCAATATTTTTATCATGATCGTTTACTTTAGCTTTTGTTGATATTAAAATACCATTTACATTAAAAAGTGATTCTTTTAAATTGTTAATCAAATTATTAAGAATTTTTGTTTTTTTTGTTATTAAATTAGCATTACTTGAATATATATCATGAATGTTTTCCGTTTTATGATTTATATTATTTGAAAATTCTTCATTCTTAAAATCCTCTTCAATCATTTTATTTATTGTTTCAAAATCAATATCTTCAAATTTACTTATGCTAATTTCTTTTTTTTCATCGTTTTCAATAAAATCTGTTCTAATAGAGTTTTCATTCAAATCATTTTCTTTAATTTTTTTATGATTAAGTTGTTCTCCTAAATTAACTTGATTAAAACATTCTATATCATCAAGTCCTTTGGATTGATTTAATTTTTCTAAATTTGAAGAATCAGTTTTTTTAGAAAGTGATTTATTTTTGTTAAGTATTTGAAAATTTTTTTCTTTTAAATCGCTAATAATTTTCTTCACATTTTCTATATTTGTTAAAATCTTTATGATTTCATCAAAATTTAAATTAGATAAGTTATCTTTCAATTTTTGATTTTTTAAAAAATTGCTGAAATTATTCTGTTCGTTACTTGTGATTTTTTCCATATCTAGTAATTTGAATTAAGTAAAATAATTGTTTTAAATTTTAATCAAATCTCTTTTATGTTTTTATTAATTAAATAAATTTCTATGCCAAATTTTAAAAATTAAGATAATCGTATTTTAATATATGTTATACCTTCATATCATAAATAATATCTTGTATTTATTGTATATAATATTTCATAAAATCAGAATGATATTTAAATAAATTTTAATACAATTAATGCTTGTTCCTAAAAATACTTCTTATTATACATTTATTTATTCAATCTATAATTCTTGACAAAAAATTAACTATTTAATAATTAAGTCCTTTTTAGGACTTACTCGTTACTATATGCAGCTTTTTTTATTTGGCATAGCTATCTTTCTTATATTAAAATTATGAAGATATTATAAATAAATACTTAAAAAATGGATTCAATAAGAAATTAAAAATTTTATTGAATTTCTATTATAAATATTTAAATAATCATAAAATTTTAAATTGAATTTTTATAATTAACTCGAATACTCTTTTAACTTTATCAAAATATCATTTATAAAGTTATTTGATGAACTTATAAAAAAGCTAGCATGCCCAGTATTGGCATATTCATTATAAAAATCCAATGATTGATTATTTTCTAGTATATCTTTTAGAATCCTATTATCTGTGACTGTTGAGATTCTATCATCAGCTCCAACGAATAATGCAATAGGAATATTTTTTATTTTGTTTAAATCATATGGAATCATATTTCCATAAGAAGAAAAGTTTTTATTTCTAATGCTTGTGCAAAATGTGAAAAACTCTTAACACTTGTACCCGAAGGGAAATGTGAAAGCAATACAATAAGTCTATCTAAATCATCATCAATTGAATTAAAATCAGCTATAATTTCAAATACTCCTTTACAAAAAATTTTGAGTTCTGTACAAAAAAATTTTTCAGAGTTAATCATCATTTGAGTATTCCTAAATATTTCAGAAAAACCTAATTTCGATATTAATTGATCTAAATGTAATTCGACTAAGTATTTTAGAAAAGTTGAATTAATATTTTTCATATAAGTAATAGGTCCCAAAGCCAGAAATCCATTCAGTTTCTTTTTATAAAATTCAGGAAGTAAAGTTAATCCTGCGAATAATTGAGTATTTCCTTGTGAATGCCCTATGAAAGTTATTTTTTTATTTGATTTTGTCGTTTTTTGAATATAATTTATTATAGCAGGTATATCGTATTCTCCCATTTCATGAAAGGAAAAGTTCCAAAACTCTTTTTGGTTATCTGGATCATAATATAAATGTGCGCGAGAATACTTATTTCCACGATTATTTCCAAGCCAAACATCATAACCTTGATTTGCTAAAATAAATGCTAATGATTTTTCTTCATTATTTGCTACCCAACTATCAGAAGAATCCTAAAATTTTATGTAGATGTTATAGCTTTTGCTAAATCAAAATAACTGTTCAATAAAATAGTTATATTTTAATATGAAATAAAAAATATTATGGAAAAAAAACTTATGAAGTAATATTATATAAACCTGACGAATTACAAGTTTTTAAAATCAATAAATTTACAATTTTTTATAAATATCAAAAATCCTTACCAAAATACCATGTTGAAGTAAAACAATTTTTTTTTCTAAACCATCATTTTCATGAATAGAAGTATTTTTTGGATTTGAAATTCGATATATCTTCAAGATATACTTATCTCCAGTAATAATAAAATGGCTTGAAAGCGGGTATCTTTTTACATATTAATTAATTCTATAAAATTTAAAAAAATAAATAAATACCCTTTTTTAGTAACAATGTTTGGGGATTAAAGATTTTGATCTTCAAATCCTTTATCAGAATCAGATTCCTCAAAAAATTCAAAGTCTTCAAAATTTTTTTTTTCATTTCCAAAAATTTTTTAGTCTTTTCAAGTGGATTCGAATAACTTTGTCCAATTATAAGAATAAGAAATATTTTTTCATAATTTAAGAAATTTTTCATTCTATTTTTATCAGTTCAATATTTCATATATATAATAGAGTTTGATTATAATAATCTTAAAAGTCAGATTT
>Ga0194116_10002431_pt1 | contig 24152 bp, 18 predicted proteins | sample TA2MahsurfametaG_4_FD_148617 | JGI IMG/M metagenome (GOLD analysis project Ga0194116, IMG submission 148617) | Freshwater microbial communities from Lake Tanganyika, Tanzania - TA2015008 Mahale S9 surface | ecosystem: Environmental > Aquatic > Freshwater > Lake | place: Tanzania: Lake...
AACTCGCGTGACCAGTGTTGCATGGGGATCACGCTGAGCCGATTACCGAGACGCAGCGTCGGGTCTTGTCGCTCGCCATCAAATAAACGCGCGAGTTCACCCAAGGTGAGCCCATGGCGAATGGGCATCGGAAAATAAGCGGTGAAACCGCGCTCATCGGCTTGCAAGCTCGGTCCTTCGACGAACGCTCCGCCAAGCGGGTTTGGCCGATCGAGCACCATGACCTGAATGCCGCGCAGTGCGGCTGCTTCCATGACGTAGCCCATGGTCGTCATGTAGGTGTAAAAGCGCGCGCCGATGTCTTGCAGATCGATGACGATCACATCGAGGCCTTCGAGCATCGTGGCATCGGGACGGCGGCTGTCGCCGTATAGCGAATGGATGACAAGCCCGGTTTTGGTGTCGACCGATGAGGGTACCTTGGCATCGAGCTCGCCGCGGATCCCGTGTTCGGGACTGAACAGAGCGACCAACCTCACGCCGGCTGCCGCGCTCAAAAGATCGATGGTCGCGCTGCCGTCGCGGGCTTTGCCAGTGTGGTTGGTCAGCAGGCCGACGCGCTGGCCAGCGAGACGACGAAAGTTCTCGGCTTGCAGCACATCGACGCCGGTGCGCGTGAGCCCCGCGACGGTCCGTGCAGTGCGGGCGGGTTGCGTGGTTTCGGCTGCTGCGAGAGACGGTCCGTTCGCGATGACGCTCAGAGAAAGCGTCAGCGCTGCAAGGAGACGAGCGAGCCGCATACGCTGGCGGTTCACTCAGTGGGACGCATCAGCGGGTGTAACGCATCAGAGGACAGCGATGACCTGAATGTCGACTTTCAGCGACGGCGTGGCGAGGCGCGCTTCGAGGGTTGCGCGAGCGGGTTTGGCATCGGCCGGTACCCATTCGTCCCAGACGAGATTCATGGTCGCGAAATCATCGATATCAGCAAGGTAGACGGTGGCGCTAACGATTTTTTCTTTGCTGCTACCGGCTTTGGCGAGCAGGTCATCGATTTGGTCGAGCACCTGTCGAGTTTGATCTTCGACTTCGCGCGAGGGCCGGTTAGCCACTTGACCAGCAAGGAATACGAAGCCGTTGGCCACGATGGCCTGAGACATGCGCTTGCCAGGTTCGATGCGTGTAATCATGGTGCCCCTGCGAAAATGCTAAGCGGAAAACTGAGTATCCTACTACCATGACTATGGGATTTTCCACAGTCGCCGTCCTTGGTCGGCGTATTTTCTTTGGAATCTGCGCACTGGCTTTCACGGCGCTTGGCGGCGCACAAGCAAGTGCGGTCTCTCCGGGGCCGGTGGCCACGTGGGTGGCTGAACCTGCGCGCTTCGCTGATCCGCAGCGAGGTCGAAAACTGGCGCAGGCTTTTCCGGTCATCGACAAGAACATCGCCGATTTTTTGAATCGCGAGAAAATCCCGGGTGCGGCCTGGGGTGTGGTGATCGACGGCAAGCTGCTGCATGTCGGGGTCTCGGGCTTGCGCGACGTGGCGGGTGGCGCGCCCGTCAAGCCCGACAGCGTATTCCGCATCGCCTCAATGACCAAAAGTTTTACGGCGATGGCGATCCTGCAGCTGCGCGATGCCGGCAAGTTGGCGCTCGATGACCCGGCCGAAAAATATCTGCCCGAGCTTCGACAGCTGCGCTACCCGACCGCCGATTCGCCACGCATCACGCTGCGGCATTTATTGACGCACTCGGAGGGCTTCCCGGAAGACAACCCTTGGGGCGATCAGCAACTCGCCATTTCGGAAGCGCGTTTCGATGAACTCTTGCGTGAAGGCATCGCCTTTTCGAATGCGCCAGGCGTCGCCTATGAATATTCGAATTATGGCTTTGCGCTACTCGGACGAGTGGTGAGTCGTGTGTCGGGCATGAATTACGGCGACTATGTGCAGCAACGGATCCTGCGTCCGCTCGGCATGCACTCCACCACACTCGAGCCACAAGCGGTGCCGGCCGATCAACTTGCGCTCGGTTATCGCCGCGAAGATGATCTTTGGAAACTCGAGCCGCAGCTTGCCGATGGGGCATTCGGTGCGATGGGCGGCATGCTCACTTCGCTCGATGACCTTGCGCGCTATGTCGGGCTTTTCCTTGATGCTTGGCCGCCGCGCGACGGCGTCGCGAAACCGCCGCTATCGCGCGCCTCGCTGCGTGAGATGCAGCAATTGTGGCGTGCTCGGCCGACGGTGGTTGCGCGCAGCAGTGCGGGTGCGATCACCCTCAACTCGGGAGGCTATGGTTACGGTCTGAGGATTTCGCAGAGTTGCGATTTCGGTCATGTCGTCGCGCACAGCGGTGGCCTGCCGGGTTTCGGCTCGCAAATGCGTTGGTTGCCGGAATATGGTGTGGGACTGATTGCCTTCGGCAATCGAACCTACACCGGTTGGGGTGGTGTGTTCGACGAAGCTCTCGCGGCGCTGCAGCAGACCGGGGGTCTGGTGCCGCGAGAGGTTCAGCCCGCGCCAGCCTTGCGCGAGGCGCGCCTTGGCATCAATTCTTTGATTAACTCCTGGGACGATGCCCTCATCGATCGACTCGCAGCGATGAATCTTTTCCTCGACCGTTCCAAAGACCGGCGTCAGGCCGAGTTCGCCAAGCTGCGCGAGACCCTCGGCCGCTGTCGTGATCGGCCGGGTTATCTCTACAGCGAGAATGCGCTGCGCGGTGATTGGTTGCTCGATTGCGAACGCGGCACGCTTCAGGTTTCGGTGACCCTCGCGCCCACCGTGCCCCCGGGTGTGCAGCACCTCGAACTGCGCGCGCTGCCGCCGGGTGCGGATGTCGCCGCGGTCACTGGCCTGCCGCCGCGAGCCTGTCCGCGTTAGGCGCCGCTCGTCGAGAGCACGCGCGGTTCGAGACCCGCGCCGCGCAGGGCATTGAGCAAAGTCTCGGTGTGTTCTGCATCGCGCGTTTCGACGGTGAAGTCGAGATCAGCCCCTTTGGCGGGCACATCAAGAAATAGTCGATGGTGCGCCACTTCGATGATGTTGCCCCCGGCCTCGCCGATCACGCCTGCGATCCGCGCCAAAGTTCCCGGCTGATCGGCACTCTCGAAGCGCAGCGTGACCAGGCGACGTTCGCGAATGAGTTGGCGCTGCAGCACGATGGCAAGCAGCCGAGTGTCGATGTTGCCGCCACACAGTACGAGACCGACTTTGCGGCCATTGAATTTTTCGGGATGTGCGAGCACGGCAGCGAGGCCTGCGGCACCTGCGCCTTCGACCACCGTTTTTTCGATGGCGATCAACAGACTGATCGCGCGTTCGATGTCGGCCTCGTCGACCAGCAGAATCTCGGCGACGTGGGCCGCGATGAGTTCGCGGGTGATCCCACCCACGTTACGTACCGCGATGCCTTCAGCGATGGTTTGCGTGCCGAACTCCATGGGTTCGCCGCGGATCGCCGAATACATCCCCGGGAAAGATCGGGTCTGAACGCCTAAAAGTTGGATCGTGGGCTTGATGCTCTGCGCGGCCACCGCCATCCCGGCGAGCAGTCCGCCGCCGCCGATGGGTACGCAGAGGCAGTCGAGATCAGGCTGATCTTCGAGCATTTCGAGCGCGACCGTGCCCTGACCGGTAATGATGTCTTCATCGTCGTACGGATGTACGAACACCAGATTCTCGCGCCGCGCGATCTCGTGGGCGTGACTCTCGGCTTCAGCGAGCTGCTGACCGTGCAGCACCACGCGGGCGCCGAGCAGCCTCGTCTGCTGAACTTTGTTGAACGGCGTATTCACCGGCATGACGATAGTCGCCGGAATGCCGAGCCGCGAAGCGTGATGCGCTACACCCTGCGCATGGTTGCCGGCCGACATCGCGATCACGCCGCGCCGACGCTGATCGGCATTGAGCTGCGACAACTTGCAGAGCGCGCCGCGCTCTTTGAACGACGCCGTGAACTGTTGATTTTCGAACTTGAGATAGATCTCGGCGCCCGTGATCGCCGACAGGGTCTGCGAGCGCAGGCAGGGGGTGCGAATGATCTGCCCTCGCAGCAGGGCTGCGGCCTCGCGAATCCGTTCGAGGGTGACCGTCATGACAAAATGATACCCGTCTCGCCTCTGCACATCAGGGTAAAATCCCCGCGCAGATTTCCCCATGAATTCCACCACACCTTCCCGGTTCCAACGATGGCAAGCCTCGACGCTTGCACCGTTTCGTTATCGCGTGTTCGCGGTGTTCTGGTGGGCTTCGTTGGCGTCCTCCTTCGGCAGTCTCATCCAGACGGTGGGCGCTTCTTGGCAGATGGCGCTGATCGCGCCAGGCGCCGATGACATTGCGCTGGTACAGGCCGTCGGTGCGCTGCCGTTTTTCTTTTTGTCGCTGATCGCGGGTGCACTCGCCGACAACTACGATCGTCGTTTGCTGATGCTCGCCTCGCAAATTTTGGCGTTGACGGCGTCGCTGGCGCTTGCCTTGCTCGCCCTGCTCGGTGAGATCACGCCGGTCGTGCTGTTGGTGCTGACATTTTTTATTGGCTGTGGTGCGGCTGCCTTCGCACCCGCTTGGCAGGCTTCGATTGGCGAGCAGGTTCCGCGCGAATCGATCCCGGCTGCGGTGATGGCGAACGCCATGGGGTTCAATGTGGCGCGCAGCGTCGGGCCCGCGATCGGCGGTGTCATTGTGGCGACGGCGGGGGCGGGGGTGGCGTTCACCATCAATGCCCTCTCCTATCTCGGACTGATCGCGGCCTTGCTCTGGTGGCGTCTGCCCAAACCGCAACGCGATCTGCCGCCCGAGCCGCTCGCGGCGGCCATCGCGGCCGGTATCCGCTACGTGCGGCTGTCGCCCAATTTGTCCGCCATCATGTTTCGCTCCGTGTTGTTTACCGTACCGATCTCGGCGGTGCCCGCGCTCATGCCGGTCGTTGCGCGCGATTTGCTCGGTGGCGGCGCACCCACTTACGGTGTACTGCTCGGCGGCTTTGGTGTCGGCGCGATGCTCGGCGCGCTGTCCAGTGCTGCCTTCCGGGCGCGATTTTCCAGCGATCTTTTGCTGCGCGGATTATGTGCGGTAGCGATGTTGGCAACGGTCGCCATCTCGCAGAGTCCCTGGGCGGCGACGACCCTGATTGCGCACGTGATCGCCGGATTCGTATGGACGCTCGGGCTCGCCAATTTCAACATTGCCGTGCAGTTGTCCTCGCCGCGCTGGGTAACCGGCAGAACACTGGCGACTTATCAAACTTTTGCTTTCGCAGGCATGGCCGTTGGCGCCTGGATGTGGGGACATCTCGCCACGGAGATCGGCTTGCGCGAGACGCTATTGGTGGCAGGCTTTTCGGCGCTCAGCACTTTTGCCGTCGCTCACTGGCTGCCGGTGTCGGTTGCACGCTCAGGATCACTCGACCCGCACGTCAACGCAACCTTGCAACCCCCGCGCGTCGAACTGCACGAGTCGGCAGGGCCTATCGTGGTCACACTCGAGTATCGGGTGCCCGAGCAGAACGCAGCGCGCTTCGTCGCCGTGGTCAATGAATTGGGGCGCATACGGCGACGCGACGGCGCCCGCAACTGGTCAGTGTGTCAGGACCTCGATGAACCCACACTTTGGGTCGAGCGCTTCGAAAGTCCGACCTGGATCGATTACCTGCGCCGGCAAACGCGGCCAACGCTTGGCGATCAGGAAATTCGCCAGCGTTTGCTCGGCATTATCGAGGGCGAACGCGGCACGGTTCGTCGTTACATCGAACGTCCGCCGGGCGCCGAGCCGCTGGGCGCGCCAGTCTCACGCCCCGAGCCTCTCGACGACACGGTCAGTCACGGTTGATTGCACTGCAGCACAGCGGTTCTTGCCGGTTGCGTCTGTCAAACCTCGTCGACGTCTCGACCCGAGACGATGCGCGGTAGCGTGAGTGCGGCGAGCGCCGCCACCAGCAAGAGCGGTGCGATCATCAAAGAAAACGACCACTGCCAGCCGATGCTGCCGACCGCGAGGGGTACCAGAGCCGGGAACAACGCAAAGCCCACGGTCAACGGCGCCGAGCCACAGGCGGCGTAGGCCGTGGTGCGCATGCGCGTCGGATAAAGATCAGTGAGCAGGGCGCCGACCACGGCATTGCTGCCGTAGAAAAACGCACCGGTGAGTCCGTACAGCGCGAGATCTTGCCAGCGCGCTTGTGGCACCCACATCAGGGCGACGAGAGCGATGGCGCCGAGCACGGTCCAGAGAGCGAAGGTGTCGCGTCGCGTCATGCGGTACTCGCCTACCCATGCAGCCGCGAGATAACCAAAAATGGCGATACCGTTGGAGAGACCCACGAGTTGCGCGGCCTCGGCCTGACTGTAGCCGCGCACGGTGATGAAATAGGTCGGAAAGAAAAACGCAGTGCCTGCATAGGCGCAACCAAAGGCGAAAAACAGCACGATGGAGCCGACGGAGCGGCGTCGGTAGGGCGCCGAGAAGAGCTCGCGCAGCAAACCGAAGTCGAGCCCTTTGGCGCCGCTGCGATTGGCCGCGACTTGTTCGAAACGCTGGCTCTCGGGCAGGCGCCAGGCGATCAGAAAGGCGATGGGCACCACAGCGAAGCCGATCAAAAAAATCGAGCGCCAGCCACTCGATTCGAGCAGCGGCGCCGCGAGCAGGGCTGCCAAGAACCAGCCTAGTGGATAGCCGCATTGCAGCACGCCCATCAGCATGCCGCGATGACGTGCCGGGGCCGATTCGGCGACGTAGGCAGCTGTAATCGGCGCGAGTCCGGCGGCCACGCCAAAGGCGAGGGCGCGCAGCACCGTGAGCTGGGTGAGATCAGTCACGAGGCCATGCAGACCCACAAAGAAAGCGGAGAGCGCGAGCAGCCCGGCGAGAGTCCAGCGTCGACCCCAGGTGTCGGCCGCGAGACCCGCGAGGATCACCATGAAAGCCGCGGCGACAAAGCCTGCGGTGAGAATAAGGCCGACGACCTCGAGGCTCACCTGATACTCGGCCATGATGCCGGGGATGGCGTAGCCGAACAGCGACTGGTCGAGATTGCTCATCGTCCACGCGATGAGGCTGAAAACGAGCACCGTGACCCAAGTTTTTTGACTGTTGCTCATGGCCCGCATGGTAACGCCTTTGCTGCGGTATATCCCGCTTGGGTTAAGCTTGACCGCGATGGCAACAAATTCCGCTACCCCCGTCGATCGCTGGTTTGCCGACTATGCCGATGACCATCGGCACCCCGTCAATCAGCGGCTGCACGTCATTTGCGTGCCGGCGATCGTCTGGTCGCTTCTGGCGATTTTGCAGTCACTGCCAGTACCCGAGATTCTGACGACAGCCTTTGCCGTGATCGGCATCGAGCGAGGTGCGTGGGCTGCACTCGCAGCGGTGGCGGCTGTGCTCTTCTGGTTGTGGCTCTCCGTGCCGCTTGGAATCGGTACGGCCGTACTTGCTGCACTTTGTTTTTGGGTGAATGCCTCGATCATGCAAAGTTTTGGATACCTTGCGCTGCTGCTGGGCGGCATCGCGGTATTTGTGCTGGCCTGGATCGGCCAGTTCGTCGGTCATCTTGTCGAGGGTCGCCGACCGAGTTTTTTCACTGATCTCGTTTATTTGATGATCGGTCCCCCCTGGGTCCTTGCCAAGGCTTATCGCCTGCTCGGACTCGAGCGGTAACCTGAGCGCCAAGCTGTCAGAGTTTTGAATTTGCGGAGCGTATCGATGATCTCGAAACTACATTCTTTTTTCTTTGTACTGCTCGGGGCCTTCGTACTCGCGATCTCGAGCGGTGTGGCGGCGGCTGACGACTCGCTGCTGCGTTTCGTCGAGTCGCGTCGTGCGGTCGATCGATCGGTCGCGCTTGAGATCTGGAACTGGGCCGAGGTCGGCTATCAGGAAGAACAGACGAGTTCGCGTCTGCAAAAAGAATTGCGTGACGCCGGCTTCTCGGTTCGCGCCGGCGTTGCCGACATGCCGACGGCTTTTGTCGCCGAATATGGCAGCGGCAAGCCGGTGATCGCGATTTTGGCCGAGATGGATGCCCTGCCTGGTGTGTCGCAGGCGGCGGTTCCGGAGCGTTCGCCGCTGCGCGGGCGGATCTCGGGACACGCCTGTGGTCATCATCTCTTTGGCACGGGTTCAACGTCAGCCGGCATCGCCGTCAAAAATTGGCTGCTCGCCAACAAGCGCTCGGGCACGATTCGCGTGTATGGCACGCCCGCCGAAGAGGGCGGTGCAGGCAAGGCCTACATGGTGCGCGCCGGTTTGTTCAACGACGTCGATATTGCGCTGCATTGGCATGCGGGCGATCGCAACGTCGTGACCAACGAACCGTCGCTCGCCAACAAGAGCGCCAAGTTTCGCTTCAGCGGCGTGGCAGCGCATGCTGCGGGCGCGCCGGATCGGGGCCGCTCGGCCCTCGACGGTGTCGAGGCCATGAACTACATGGCCAACTTGATGCGCGAGCACATGCCGGATGATGCGCGCCTGCACTACATCATCACCCGTGGCGGCGATGCGCCGAATGTCGTCCCGGAATTTGCCGAAGTGTATTACTACGTGCGGCATCGTAATCCCATGGTGATGGCCGAGCTCTTCGATCGGCTCGTGCGGATTTCAGAGGCGGCGGCGATGGGCACCGGAACCTCGGTCAAACACGAGGTGATCCATGGTGCTTATAGCCTTTTACCCAATGATGCACTGGCCGTGCTCATCGATGAAAAATTGCGCAAAGTGGGCGGCGCTCAATGGGATGCCAGCGAGCAGGCGTTTGCGACAAAGATTTCGACCACTTTTGCCGAAGCTGATCTCGGCCCCGGCTCCGAACGCGACGTGCAACCGATCGGTGCGCGGATGTCATTCGGCTCGACCGACGTGGGTGATGTGAGTTGGACCGTGCCCACCATCGGCTTCCGAACGGCAACTTGGGTGCCCGGTACGCCCGGTCACTCTTGGCAGGCCGTTGCCGCAGGGGGCATGAGCATCGGCCTCAAGGGCATGGAAAACGCCAGCAAGGTGCTCGCGCTGACGGCGGTCGATCTGCTCTCGCGCCCGGCGTTGATCACTGCTGCCCGCGAAGAGTTCGAACGCCGGCGCGGACCTGATTTTCGTTACGCAAGTGCCGTGGGTGATCGCGCGCCGCCGCTCGATTATCGTCGCTGATTCTTAGAGGCCCTGACATGAACAGCCTGTCCTTGAAACGTCTTTTGCCGGTTTCAGCGGTCATTTTTTCTTTGGTGATCGCGAGCGCCTCTGCGCCGGCGCAGTCGCAGTCTCAACCGCAGCGGCAAACGCAGGCTGCAGGGGTCGAGCGGCGCTGGGTGATCATCGTTGATAGCGGTAACAAGGCCGGCGAGATCGTCGAATCCTGTGGTGATTCCCGCGATTGTACCGTGCGCTACCTCTTCAAAGATAACGGTCGGGGTCCGGAAATCCTCGAGCGCATTCGCTACGCCGCCGACGGCACGCTGGAGCGCTACGTCGCTACGGGCGAGAGTACCTACGGGTCGCCCGTCGACGAGCGCTTCGAGAGCAGGGACGGGCGTGCAAAGTGGCAGTCAACCGCCGAGCGTGGCAGTAACGATGCGGCCGCAGGCAAGCTCTATCTGCCGCTGCAGGGCAGCGGCATGGTCTATGAGCAGATGGCGCGGTTGACTGCGGGTGGCAAGACACTTGGCATGTTGCCGACGGGTGAGGTCACGCGCCGCACGCTCACGACGCTAGCCTTGGGCGAGGGCGAGCAACGACGCGAGATCGAACTGGTTGCTTTCAGCGGTCTTGGGCTGACGCCGGACTTTGTGTGGATCACGCGCGGTGAGGCACCGCAATTCTTTGCGTACGTGATACCGGGCTATGCCGTGACCGTACCGGCAGGGCTTGAGGGCCTGAGCGCACGGCTCATCGAGGCTCAAAAGACGGCCGAGAATCAGCTGCTGGCGGGCTTCGTGCCGCGCTTGTCGATGCCGCTCGACGGACTCAGCGTGATTCGCAACGCACGCCTCTTTGACAGCGAACAAGCTCGCCTGCACGAAGGCCTGCAGGATATCTACATTCTGCGTGGACGCATTGCCTCCATTCAGCCCGCCGGCGCAGGTCTCGAGGCTGCGCAGCCGCTGCGTGAGCTCGATGCGGGCGGGCGGGTGATGCTGCCCGGACTCTTTGACATGCACGGACATATCGGTCGCTGGGAGGGCGGTCTGAATCTTGCGACCGGCGTCACCACCGTCCGCGATCTGGGTAACGACAATCCGACCGTGCAGCAGATCATCGATGAAACCGCTGCCGGCACGGTTTTTGGTCCGCAGATCGTGCCCACCGGTTTTCTTGAGGGCGAGAGCCCCTACAGCGCGCGCAATGGTTTCGTGATCAGCACGCTCGATCAAGCGAAGCGCGCGGTCGATTGGTACGCGGCGCACGGCTATCCGCAGATCAAGATCTACAACAGTTTTCCGCGCGAGCACCTGCGTGCAACCGTCGCTTACGCCCATGAGCGCGGGCTGCGTGTGAGTGGGCATGTGCCTGCCTTCTTGCGTGCTCGCGATGTGGTGGAGGCGGGCTTCGATGAGCTCAATCACATCAATCAGGTGATGCTCAATTTTTTGGTCGACGAGCGTACCGACACCCGCACGCTGCAGCGCTTCTATCTGCCGGCCGAGAAGACTGCAGGGCTCGATTTCGAAGGGCCCGCGGTGCGTGAGTTCATCGACTTGCTGAAAGCGCGCGGTACCAATGTCGACCCCACGCTCACGACTTTCGATTTTTTGCGCCAGCGCGACGGCGAGATGTCGGCCGCCTACGCGGCAATTGCCGATCACCTTCCCGTGACGCTGCAGCGCGGTCTCGTCAGCGGTGGCATGAGAATTCCGAATGAGCGTGTGCACGCGCTTCACAACCGCTCCTACGCACGCATGATCGACTTCGTCGGTCGCATGCATCGCGCGGGTATTCCGCTCGTGGCGGGCACCGATGCGATCGCGGGATTCACGCTGCAGCGCGAGCTCGAGCTCTATGTGCAGGCCGGCATTCCCGCGTCCGAAGTGCTGCGGATTGCCACCTGGAACGGCGCCAAGTACAGCCGAGTGCTCGCGGATCGGGGCAGTCTCGAAGTGGGCAAACTGGCCGATCTCGTACTCGTCGAGGGCGAGCCGACACAAGACATCACCGCAATTCGCAAGGTGGCGCTCGTCGTCACTCAGGGCCGCAGCATCGATCCTTCAGCGGTGTTTCGCGAGCTCGGCATCAAGCCCTTTGTTGCCACGACGCCGCGTTGGGAAAAAACGGCCCGCTGATCGCGGGCGGCCTTCGCGGGCGATCTCGATTCAAGGTTTGTCGGCAGGTTTCGGTATCGAGGGCGCAACTTGCTTTGTTGCGCCCGCAGGTTTGGCGGCACCCGCGGGTGTAAAGCTGAACTTTTGACCGGCGACGGCGGCCTCGTACATGAGGCCACCCTTGGCAATGGTGAATACCGCGAAGCCGCGGTAAAACTCGCCGGTTGTCTTGGCGTCTTTCTTGCCGCCGGACACACCTGCACTGGCCCCCGCAGTGCTCGCGGAGGCGTTGGCACTCGCGGTGATCGCGACTGCGCCGACGCCTGCGCCGAACGTGAACTCGCCGCCCGTGAATTCATTGAGCGCGCGTTTGTCTTGCAGGAAGACGATCTGGCTGTAGGCCTGACCACCTGCCTGAAAACCGAGACTCAACTGGGTGAGCACGACATCGCCGATATAGCGACCCTGTTCATAGACCTTGCCGACGCCGCGCGCACCGCCAACACCGAGCCCGCCTTTGCCGACGGTCGGGAAGATGGCGTAGCCGTAACTGCGCTCGAAGAACGAGCCGCTTTGCCCGGCATTGCGAAAGAGTTCTTTCGTGTCGGCGTATTCGTCAGCCCAGGAGGGTGCGCTGCAGACGAGCGCAGCGGTGGCGGCGATCAGAAGACTGCGAAGTAGGCGATTCATCCGTAGGCTCTCCGTTGCGTTTCGCAACCGACTTCGGTTGTCGATGAACACGAATGCTAGCGCGTTTGCGATACAGTTACACTGCGCGTCCATGAGTACTGAATTCGGCATCGTGATGGAGGCGTCGCCCGGATATACGGCGCGTCTCGCGGGTGAAATCGAAGCCATGGGTTTCGATGTCTTGTTGTGTCCTGACACACAAAATCTGAGCCCCGACCCGTTCTCGCAGTTGGCTCTGGCGACGCAAACCACGCGACGTTTGCGTCTCGGTACGGGTGTCACCAATCCGGTGACACGCGACGTCGCGGTCACGGCCTGCGCCTTCTCCACGCTGCAGGCAGAGTCTGGGGGACGCATGATCTGCGGCATCGGCCGCGGCGACTCCTCCGCGGCACACATCGGCGTGCGCAATGGCACAACCGCGCAGTTGCGCACCTTTGTTGAGCGACTCAAGGCTTATTCGCGCGGCGAGACGCTGGATCGCGAGGGTACGGCATCGCGCATTCGTTGGTACGAGTCGCTGCCGGTCGAGCCGATCGTGGTCGATGTCGCTTCCACAGGGCCACAGACCATACGCATGGCGGTCGATGTGGGTGATCGTGTGAGTTTCGCCGTGGGTAGTGCACCGGAACGCATTCGCTGGGCCATGGATACGGCGCTCGCGCGCCTCGCCGAGACCGGGCGCCCCCGCGATTCGATCCGTATCGGGGCCTATGTCAATTTGGTTTGTGATCCTGATGAACAACGCGCCATTCAACTCGGGCGCATGATCTCCGGCATGGTGGCGCACTTCGCCGGCATGAAAGACGCGCCACTCGATCATCTGCCGCCACGGCTCAAAGATCTCGCGGCCAAGATGCAAACGGGCTATGACATGAAGCACCACGCGCAGGAGCAGGGCAGTCACCTCTCCACAGTGCCCGATGATTTCGTCGACTGGTTCTCGATCTGCGGACCGCCCTCAAAGTGCCGTGATCGTCTCGGCGAATTGCTCGCCATGGGGCTCGATCATGTCTACCAACTCGGTGGCTCGCCGGTTGCGCATCCGCATGGTCCGCGACAAGAGGCGATGGTGCGTCAGGCTGCGCTCTACGCCAACGAGGTGTTACCGCATTTTCGTTGACAGCGCATCGAGTACCTCGAGCGATACCCGCTCGGCAGATTCGAAAGCGGCTTCCATGCCGCGTGCGCTGATCGCGGTGTGCTCACCGCAAAAGAAGAGTCGACCATGCGGGGCGGCCAGCGGACGCGCGAGCTCGACCTGCCCCGGACCAAAGATTGCCCAGGTACCGCCAGCGTAAGGATCGCGCTCCCATGAGTGCCAGGCGGCAAGTTCGAGTGCGCCGCGCGCCGCAGGGCGCAGCCGCTCGATATCAGCGATGACGATTCGCGCCGCTTCGTCGCGACCGAATCGATCGAGAAATCGTGCATTCAGCGCGCTGCACCACACGGTGAGCGTGATGACGGGGCCGCCCTCTGGTCCCTCGCGATTGGCGAGTACCGAGCCGCTCGGCCCATCGCTCCAGAACGCCGGACTCAGACCGTCGTCCTCCCAGAACGGTCGCTTCGGAATGAGATGAAACTGCGTGATCGGTTTGGCGCCCAAGCTGAGAATCGCGCGCTGTTGGGCTGCGGGTGGCAACGGGTCGATGCGTACATGGCGAAGCACCGGAAAAGGCACGGAGCACACCACGGCGCGAGCGCGGTGCCGAGAGCCATCGACGGCATGTACGGTGGCGCCGTCATCGGCGAGTTCGATGGCAGTGACTCTGCGTCCCTCGAGCAGATCACCCCGCAGTCTTTTGGCCATGGCGATCGGCAGCTTCTGGTTGCCACCGCGAAATACACCGGTAAATCGCGGTCCTGGACCTTCGCGATTGATGGATTGCCAGTGATCGACAAAAGCGAGTTGCAGCGTCGAGACGTCATGCGCGGACTCGGTGCCGTACGACATGTTGGTCTCATAGCCGAGCGCGATCTCCTCGTTCGTGGCGCCTTTGCTGCGCAGAAAATCGTGGACGGGTACGTCGAACTGGGCATGCGCAGCGTCATGCCAGTTTTCGAGATCGGTGAAGGGTCGATGACGACGCAGCATGGCGCGTCCCCACTCCATCGGCAGCAGCTTTTTGTCGTCGCCGCGGAAGGGATTGCGCGGATGGTCCGGCCAGCGTGCGGCGGGGATGTGTTCGCCGCCAATGAAAAGCGCTTGCCGATCGGGGAAACGCGCGTAGCGCGGCGCGAAGTTGACGAGCTCGACACCATAACGCGCGCTCGCGGCGATGACGCGCCCGTAAGAGCGCGAGACGATATTGCCGCCGACTTCGGGCTGACCCGGCAGATCAAAGAGCGAGTACAGACGGCCGCCGACGCGGCGGCGACCTTCGAGCACGGTAACTTTGAGCCCGTTTTCTTCGAGTGTGAGGGCGGTCTCGAGGCCGGAGAGGCCGGCGCCGATGACAATGACATCGGCCAAGGTGTCAGGGGTACGCATCGCTGCCAAGGATAGCGTCCAAGGTGTATCTTGTGCAGCGTCATGCACGCTCAGCAACCGATGGGCGCTTTGTCTGCCGCAGCAGTGCTCGAACTGGCGAGCCTGGTTGGCATTCCTGTCGATGATCAAAACATGGCTGAGCGTTTGGTTGCGGGGGCTACTGCGGCGGCAGCGGCAGTCTGTGCACTGCGTGAGCATACGTCGCAGCGCATGTTGCAAACGGAAGCTCCGGTCGGTGAGCTGGGCGATTACCTGCCCTTGCTCGAAAAGCTCGCGCCAAAGGAACAGCTCGCGCCACAGGAAAAGCTCTCACCAAAGATTTCTGCTGACCTTGCCCGCTCGCCTGTACGACTGGCGGCTGCCAAGAGCGACCCCTGCGAGCTGGGGCTCGTCGAGGTTGCCGCGCAGTTGACAGAGCGCAGACTGCGCAGCGTCGAGCTGCTGCGCGCGCTGTTCAAGCGTGCAGAGCGCGCCAATTCGCGTACCGGCTGCTTTTTGAGTCTCGAGCCGAAGAGCGCTTACGCGAGTGCAGAGCTCGCCGATGCGTTGCTCGATGAAGCCTGGCGTCAGGGGCGTACGCCCTCAGCAGCGCTCCTCGGCGTACCGCTCGCGCACAAAGATATGTTCGATCGCGAGGGTTTCAGCACGAGCTGCGGCTCGCGTGTGCCCGGTGCTGGCATCGCACAGCGCAGCGCCACCGCGATCCAGCGTCTGGAGCTCGCCGGCGCGGTCACCGTCGGTACGCTCAACATGGCGGAGTTTGCGCTCGGGGCAACGGGCCACAATGCGGCCTTTGGCGACTGTCGCAATCCCTGGAACCCCGACTACATCTCAGGCGGCTCGTCGAGTGGTTGTGGGGCTGCGGTGGCCTCCGCAGTGGCGTTCGGCAGTCTCGGTTCGGACACCGGTGGATCGGTACGCATTCCCGCGGCTGCCAATGGTGTATTCGGACTGAAGCCGACTTATGGCCTGATTCCGCGTACCGGGAGCATGAAGCTCTCGCCCTCGATCGATGTAATCGGGCCATTCGCGCGCAACGTCGAGGACCTGGCTTGTTTGTTGCGAGTCGTTGCAGGTGGCGACGGCGAGGATACGGATTGCTCGATGCGAGCCCTGCCCGACTATCGCGGCGCGGTCGGCAGTGCGGCCACGCGCGGCATCGCAGGACTCCGAGTCGGGATCCCGCAGAACTATTTCCTTGATGATCTCGACGCGTCCGTGCGTGCGGCCTTCGAGCGTTCGCTGGCGCTCTTCGAGGCCTCGGGTGCGCGGCTCGTCGAGGTGAAGATTCCTGCGGTCGAATGGATGGCTGAGCTCAGTCGCGCAGTGGTGTATGCCGAGGCCACGGCGCTGCATGCCTCGAGGCTACGCGCGCATGCCCCGAGTTACACGCCGCAGGTACGAATGCGGGCGAGTCTCGGGCTTGCTATCCCGAGCACCCTGCACCTGGAAGCTTTGCAGTCACGACTCTCGGTGGTCGAAGAAATCCACCGCGAGGTTTTTGGTCGCTGCGATGTATTGTTGACCCCGACTTTGCCGATCCAATTGCCGCGTCGAGACGAAACCGACGTCGGTGCTGGCGCTGATCTTTGGCGCATCCTCGGCAGACTGGTGCGCTGCACTGCACCGATCAATTATTTGGGGTTCCCGGCGCTCAGCATGCCGGCGGGGTTCGATGATCATGGCTTGCCGATCGGCATGCAGCTGGTCGCGGGGCCTTTTGCCGAGACCACCTTGCTGCGCGCTGCGGCGGTCCACGAACTTTCTGTGCGTTCTTACCGCGTCTAGGTATTCTTCCGTACATACGGCGCGGGCGAGCATTGTTACGATTTCTCCCGTGGACTGATCATCTCCCCCCTCCGATCGGACCACACCAATATAGCCCCGCCTCCGGCGGGGCTTTTTTGTATCCTTCGACCTTCCGATGTTTGGCGTGACTCCCGAAGATTTTCCAGAAGCTTGGCGTGCCGAGGCCGCCCATGCGTTCGCATGCAGCAGCTTCATCGCCGAAAGTTTTGCACGCGATTCGCAACTGATGTCGGACTTGCTGCGTGAGGGTGCGCTCGTCGAGTTGCGGCGCGCCGGCGGGCAGCTGTGTTGGCCACAAGGCGCCGAACCGCCGACAATCGAGACCGCCGAGAGCGAATGGCAGGCTTGGTTGCGCCGCTGGCGACGCCGCGAGATGGTGCGGATCGCCTGGCGCGATCTGAACGGGCGCGCGACGCTCGAGGAAACCCTGGAAGATCTCTCTGCCTTTGCCGATGACGCCGTGAATACGGCGATGCGAGTGGCCTGGCAGTTGACCACGCAGCGCTACGGTATGCCGCAATATGTCGATGGCGCGCCGATGCCCATGGTGGTGGTCGGCATGGGCAAGCTCGGCGGTCGGGAGCTCAATTTTTCGTCGGATATCGATCTGGTTTTTCTTTTTCCGGGCTACGGCGAGACGGTGCATGCGGCACCCGTCAGTCACGACGAGTTTTTCATCCGGCTCGGCCAGACGCTGCTGCGATTGCTGGCGACGGTGACGGTCGACGGTTTCGTGTTCCGCGTGGACATGCGTTTGCGTCCCTTCGGCGATTCAGGTCCGCTCGCCTGCGGCTTTTCGGCCTACGAAGATTACCTGCTGAAACACGGCCGTGACTGGGAGCGCTACGCTTGGGTGAAGGCACGACCCATCACGGCGACCGAGGCGTACAGCGAACTCTACGAGTCTGCGGTCAGGCCTTTTGTTTATCGTCGTTATCTCGACTTCGGTGTGTTCGAATCGCTGCGCGAAATGAAGCAGCTGATCGAAAAGCAGATTGCGCGCAAAGATCTCGTTGATCACGTCAAGCTGGGACCCGGCGGCATACGCGAGATCGAGTTCATCGTGCAGGCGATGCAGCTGATTCGCGGCGGTCAGGATCGTCGCTTGCAGGGTCCGCGGCTGTTCGAGATCTTGCCGCAACTTGCGCGCAGCAAGTTGCTTCGTCCCCAGGTCGTAAAGGAACTCGACGCCGCTTATCGTTTTCTGCGTACGCTCGAAAATCGCCTGCAAATGCTTGCCGATGCGCAGCTGCATACGCTGCCCAAAGATATCGACGCGCAGGCTCGACTCGCGCGGGCGATGGGACACGCGGACTGGGAACAGGTATTACGCAACTATCGTCATCATTCGGCGCACGTACAGCGTGCCTTCAATGCGCTCGTGTTCTCGCCCGTGGGTGGCGATGACGAAGCGGCAACATCGACCGCTCGCCACGGCGGTGCCATCAACCCAACTGGCATCACCCCAACTGGCATTAACCCAGGGGCTGCGGAAGCGAGCAGCGCTTTTGCCGTCATTCTCGATGAGGCCAGTAGCGCGTCCTCGCTCGCCGACATGCTTGTCGAGAGCGGCGTCGCGCAAGCGACGGAGCTCGCCCGGCTGTGCGTCGATTTTCGTGACAGTGGGCCGATCCGCCGATTGGATGTGACGGGTCGGCGTCGGCTCGAGTTGCTGCTGCCGCAACTCTTTGCGGCGCTCGAGTCCGATGACGATACCCTCGTCATGGCCAGAAGATTGCTGCGAGTGCTCGAAGCGATCGGCGGCCGTTCGTCCTATTTCGCTCTGCTCAATGAAAACCCGGCGGCACGATCGCGTTTCGTCACGGTCTGCCGCGGTGGTGATTTTTTGGTGCAGCAGCTGGCGGCCCATCCTTTGTTGCTCGATGAACTGCTCGATGAGCGGGCCCTCACCGAACCTCCGGGGCGCGCCGAACTTGCAGCCGATCTCGAGGACCGACTTGCGCGCGTCGATCATCATGATCCTGAGCGTCTCGTCGAGGCGCTCGCGCAGTTCAAGCGTGCAGCGGTGTTTCGCGTGGCGATCGCCGATCTATCGGGAAGTTTGCCGCTGATGCGGGTGTCAGATCGACTCACCGATATCGCCGAGCTGATCGTCGAGCAAGCAATGCGGCAGGCCTGGCAGCAGATGACCGAACAGTTCGGCGTGCCAAGTTGCCGCGCCACCGATGAGTCGCCACCGCGCGCCGTCGAGGTCTGCGCCGTGGGTTACGGTAAGCTCGGGGGTATCGAGCTTGGTTACGGATCGGATCTCGATCTCGTGTTTTTGCACGACTCTGAGGGTGCAGTACAAGAAACACTAGCAGAGCGTCCGCTCGACAATCAGATTTTCTTTGTTCGTCTTGCGCAGCGTATCGTGCATATTTTGACGGTGCATTCGGCAGCGGGTCGGCTGTACGAGGTCGATGTGCGGCTGCGACCGAGCGGCAAGGGTGGCATGCTGATCACGCAGATCGAAAGCTTCGTCGAGTATCAGCGCAGTTCTGCCTGGACATGGGAGCATCAGGCGCTGCTGCATGCGCGCGCCGTGGCCGGTGCGCCGGCGTTACGGGCGCGCTTCGAGACCGCAAGAGTGCGCATCCTCGGTGAGTTCGTGCGCCGCGATAGCCTCAGGCAAGAGGTCAGTTCGATGCGTGAGCGCATGCGCCGTGAGCTATCGAAATCCCGCGATGGGCAGTTCGATCTCAAGCAGGACCGCGGCGGTATCGCCGATATCGAATTTTTGGCTCAGTATTGGGCTCTGCGCGAGGGTGCGCGATATCCCGCGGTGGTGATGTTCCCCGACACCATCCGCCAGCTCGAGACCCTGGCCTCGGGCGACCTTGTGCCGCAGGCCACAGTCGATGTGCTGACGCAGGCCTATCGGGCCTACCGCCGGCGTAATCACCATCGTTCATTGCGCGAGCTGAGCGGCCTGATCGCCGCCAGCGAATTTGCCGCCGAGCGCGCTGCCGTGGCGCGGATATGGGATGAGACTTTCGCGAGTGTGTCTGCATCATCGGTATAATTGCGCTTCAAGGTCGAGACTCCCATGTCCAACACACCGCTCATTCAGCCGAACGCACAAAATCAATATCAGGTGACGGCAGAAGACCTGCCGCTCTCCTGTCCGATGCCGCAGATGCAATTGTGGAATTCGCATCCGCGCGTCTATTTGCCCATCGGAAAAACGGGCTGGGCCAAATGCCCTTACTGCGGCGCCGAGTACACGCTGCAACGCTGAGACCGATCTCGGCGCTGGTGGTTGGCAGCTGGCTGACCCTCTGCGCGCTCTTTTTTGCTGCGAGCAGCGCGACAACCCGTGCAGAGTCAACGCGCACAGAGTCAAAAGATTCGGCACAAAGCGTCGTTCGCCGCGCAGCGCTGATTGTTCACGACCTCGATGCCTCGCGTCGTTTTTACCAAGACATTCTCGGCTTCGAGGTTTGGCTCGAGAACAACGGCAAAGTGACGGCCGACAGCCTGCCGTCCGAAGCGCCCTTGGGTGCGAATAGTCGTTTCCTGATCATGAAAGGCAAGCACCCGTGGATCGGCATGGTCGGGCTGCTCGAATACGGTGCGTCACGCCCGCTGCCGAAAACCCCGCAGCGTCTGCGTCCGGGTGATGCCATCCTCATGATCGAGACCGACGATGTCTATGCCGTCTACCGTCGCATGCAGGCGGCCGGTACACCCATCCTCAAGCCGCCCAAAACACAGGAGGTCACGGGCGCGGGCGGAGTGCGCTGGGACGCGACCTTCCTGTTCGCTTGGGATCCTGACGGCCATTTGCTCGAGGTTAATCAGCGCGGTCCTGTCCGCAAGTCCGAGCCCGCTGAACCCAGTCCAGCGGCAGCAGCGGGCGCCCCTGGCGCTCGCGCCGTTGCGAGCGCCGAGGTGATGCTGCGTCGCGAATTCTTTGACGGACGCCATGGCCAGCTGCATCTGCGCCGGGCGATGCCGCGGCAGACCACGGGTCTGGTGCCGCCGGTCGTGCTGCTTCATCAGACGCCGCTTTCGGGGCGCATGTTCAGCGAGTTGCTGCCTGAGCTTGGGCGATCGCGGCTGGTGTTGGCGCCAGACACGCCGGGCTATGGCGAGTCTGCAGGGCCTGCCGCGCCGCCTAGCGTGGCCGACTATGCCGATGCCCTGCACGATCTCATTGCCGATCAAAAAGAACCCGTTGATCTGGTCGGGTATCACACGGGGGCTTTGCTCGCCGCCGAGATCGCGGTGCGCCACCCCGAGTCCGTGCGGCGATTGGTGTTGATCTCGATGCCTTTCTTTGATGCCGAGCGTCGCGCGAGCTTGCGTACCGACACGCCGCTTGCCGAGGACGGTTCTGCGCTGCTCGCAGAATGGAAAAGCACCATGAGCGTCCGGCCGCTGGGTCAGTCGCTTGAGCAGGCTGCACGGCTGGTGGCCGAGAAACAGCGTGCAGGCACGCGAGCCTCTTATGCCATGGCGGCGCTGGCCTCTTACGATGCTGCGCCGATGCTGCGCTCGATTCGTGTGCCTACCATTCTGATTGCACCCAAGGATGGATTAGCCGCCAACACGGCCGCTGCCGCGGCGCTCATTCCCGGCTCAAAGCTCATCGACATGCCGCAGTGGAGCTACGGATTCTTTGATGCCGACCCGGCCGGCACGGCGCGGGTCATCCTCGAGGCACTCGACAAGCCAAGCGGAAATCAGCCGGGCTTGTAGGGCTTGTAGGATTTTTCTTCGACGATGCGTGAGCCAAGCGCGACGTTGATGCGCTTTTTGACCGCCGCACGCTCATCATTGGTGACATAGACCGCGCGCGCGAGTTCGATGAATTCGGCATCAAAGGCGCTGGCGAGTTCCTTGTCGCGGATTTTGTCCTCGATATCCCACAGGGCTTCATTGACGCGCTGCAGCGCCGCCTCGTCGGCAGCGACCTCGGGAATTGCCGAGCCGCTGTCGCGCCAAGTCTTCTCGAGCAACTCGAGTTCGAGTCGGACATTGCCGACTTTGACGGGGTCGGTCATGCGCGCCGACTTGATGCGCAGGATGGTGATTTTGTCGAGTAGTTCGCCCGGTGAAATCGGTACGAGGATGTCTTTCATGGGTGCGATGCTAGCAGGACGTCGAGTTTGTCGCAGACCTCGGCGGTGCTGATCAAGGCCATCACGCCGGGCTGCTCGATTTTGGTGGCCCAGGGCAGCGCGTCGGGCGTACGCCCGCGGAATTCGAGCGCGGCGCGCGGGAAGGCATCGATGCACCACTCGCGCGAAAGATAGGGTCCGCTGCGCCCCGGGTTGGTCGCGGCATAAAGCCCGATGACCGGTGTGCCCACCATGGTCGCCATGTGGGTGGGGCCCGTGTCGGGCGCGAGCAGTACGCGAGCGCGGGCGAGCAGGGCGAGCATCTGCGGCAAGGTGTCTTTGCCAACTTGGTCGATCACCAATGGGCATTGCTCGCGGATCGCTTCGGCCATCGCGCGCTCCAAGGCACTCGGGCCACCTGCGAGAATGACCTGCATGCCATGGCGATCAATGGCATGTCGCGCGACGGCGGCATAGCGTTCGGCCAGCCAGTTACGCTGCACGTGACTGGAACAGGGGCTGATCACCATCGTCGGCGCTGCGTCGTCGGGAATCCATCGCTGCGCGTAGGCGAGTGCATCCTCGGGCAGTGGCAGATTCCACGCCAGTGACTGCTCGTGCACGCCGCAGGCCGAGGCAAAGCCCATGAAACTGTCGAGTACGTGTTCACGAGTTCGTGGCGCAATGCGCGCGTTGGTGACCAGCCATTGCAGCTCGTGCGCCCGCGCCCGATCGAAGCCGAGCTTGATGCGAGCCGGCACCAGCGCGGCCACGACGCTCGCGCGCAGCGAAAGTTGCAGGTGCAATAGCAGATCGAACTGGCGTCCGCGTAGCGTGTTGCGCAGGCCTTGCAGACCTGCGAGGCCGGCGCGCTTGTCGACGGTGATAAACTCCACCCCCGGCAGCAGGCTCATCAGCTTCGCTTCGATGCGACCGATGATCCAGGTAAAACGCGTCTCGGGCCAGGCACGCTGCAAACTGCGCAGCAGGGGCACGACGTGACAGGTGTCGCCGATCGCCGACAGCCGCAGCAGGCAGACGGATTCGGGCGGCGTGGCTAGCGGCAGCATGAGTGGGGCGGTGAGGCGACGATGAAAAATGATCTCGCGCGCGACCCGCCGGAGAGCCGACTCGAAGCCGAGCGCTGCGTGATGCTATATGACCCCTCTCTCGCCGGCAATTTTGATGCGCGCTGGTTCGATGCCGATTACTGGATGAGCGCGGGCGCCCTGCGCGGCAGTGCCCCAGGTCGTGGCAGCACTTATTTCTTCGAGCGAGAGGGTCGCAGCTATGCGCTGCGCCACTATCGGCGCGGCGGTCTGGCGGCGCGAGTGTCGGCGGATCGCTATATCAATCGTGGCGCTGAGCGTTCGCGTCCGCTGCAGGAGTTTCGGGTCACGCGGCGCCTGCAGCAGTTGGGTTTGCCAGTGGCGCGAGCGGTTGCCGCGCGTTATGCCCCGTCAGGATTTTGCTATCGGGGCGATCTCATCACGCTGTGTATCGAGGGTGCGGTGACGCTCGCCACGCTGCTCGGCTCACGGGAGCCGAACCTCGCGGCTCGCGACGTCGCGATCGATTGGTCTGCCATCGGTGCGACTCTCGGGCGCTTTCATGCCGTCGGCCTGCACCACGCCGATCTCAATGCCCACAATCTGCTGCGCGATGCGGCGGGCGTTTGGCATCTCATCGATTTCGATCGTGCGCGCTTTCGCGAGCCCGGGATCTGGTGTGACGACAGCTTGGTGCGGCTGCGTCGCTCGCTACTCAAGATTTGTGATGCGGGCGGAATGATCTTTGATGAGGCTTGGTGGCATGCGCTGTTGCAGGGCGTGCGCGACAGCGGATCGCACAGCGGCAGATGACACCGTTTTCATACAGTTTTCTGCTCTGGTTGTTGCAGCCGCTTGCTCTTGCGCTGATTCTTTGGCGCGGTTTCCGCGATCGTGGCTATTGGCGACATCTGAGCCAGCGTTTCGGTTTCGGCGATTTTTTGCGCGCCGATTCGATCTGGGTCCACGCCGTCAGTGTCGGTGAAGTGCAGGCGGCGACCGGGTTGATTCGGGCGCTGCGTACGCAGCTTCCGCATTCGCCGATCGTGTTGACCACCACGACGGCAACCGGTGCGGCGCGAGTGAGGGCACTTTTTGGCGATACGGTCGAGCTGCGTTTTTTGCCGTTCGACACTCTCGCCAACGTGCGGCGCTTTCTCGCCCGTGTGCGACCGCGGCTCGCCATCCTCATCGAAAAAGAGTTGTGGCCTAATCTGTTGCGCGAGTGCGGTGTGCGTGGTGTGCCGGTGGTGCTGGCGAGTGCCACGATCTCGGCGCGCTCGCTGCGGCGTTACCAAAAACTCACCGCCGTGTTCCGCAATACTTTGGAACACCACACAGTGGTTGCAGCGCAGAGCGAACTCGATGCTGCGCGTTTTGGCGAGCTCGGTGTGTCGAGCGCGCGAATACATGTCGTCGGCAACCTGAAGTTCGATATTTCTTTGAGCGAGGATGTCAGGGCGTCAGGCGCCGCGCTGCGGACGCAACTTGGGTGGCAGGGGCGCTGTGTGTTGGTGGCGGGCAGCACATATGCCGCCGAGGAGATGGCGCTGCTCGAAGTTCAGCAACGATTGCGCAACAAGAACATTGATCTTGCGCTCGTGATTGCCCCGCGCCATCCGCCGCGATTCGCGAGTGTCGCGGAGATGCTGCGCTCGCGAGGGGCGGCCTTCATTGCAAGATCCGCGATGACGAACGGTTCGCCATTGCCCGCCGCGGCATCACCCGAAGCGCCACGGCCCACAGCGCCACGGCCCACAGCGCCACGGCCCACAGCGGACGTGCTCTTGCTCGATACCCTCGGTGAACTGATGACGGCCTATGCGGCGGCCGATCTGGCCTTTGTCGGTGGCA
>Ga0194116_10002436_pt1 | contig 24128 bp, 22 predicted proteins | sample TA2MahsurfametaG_4_FD_148617 | JGI IMG/M metagenome (GOLD analysis project Ga0194116, IMG submission 148617) | Freshwater microbial communities from Lake Tanganyika, Tanzania - TA2015008 Mahale S9 surface | ecosystem: Environmental > Aquatic > Freshwater > Lake | place: Tanzania: Lake...
TGCCATTTCAAGTAATGTGAGTGTCCCAATTCCATTTACGGAAAAATCAGTAAATGGTTCGCGTGCAGCCCAATCATGTGATGGTTGGGCTGCCGCATGAATAATTAAATCAATATCAGAACCATATTCGGCAAAAATACTTTCCATTGCTAACTTATCTCTAATGTCTGCTTCATAATGCTTGTATTCTGGCAAATCATGCTCTAGCTGTTTCCGATTCCAGACAGTAGATGCTTCGGACCCAAAAAAGTATTGGCGCATATTATTGTCAATTCCTACAATTGAAGCACCAAGTTTCCCAAAAAACCTTGCGGCTTCGGCGCCAATGAGGCCGGCTGAACCAGTAATAATTACTTTTTTCATAGTGTTTTTAGTTTATAGTTGTTTTCAGTGATTTCCAAAATTTCATTTACAATATGATCCACTTTGAATTTATTAAATGCATCACTTTTTAAAAAATCTCGTGCAGCATTAAGATAAACTAAGGCATCTGATTTGGAAATTTTTCTTAGGTATTGATCTAAATCATTATAATTTTTGAACTTGCGAAAATCTATAAAAGTATTCTCCGGTATAAAATCCTCAATATCGGGAGCCCCATAATAAACAGGAATAGAACCAGCTAAAAAACAGTCAAATATTTTTTCAGAAATATATCCAGGAAAAACACAATTCTCAAAACATAAAACAAACTTAAATTTTCCCATGATTTCACGTTTACGTTTGTATTCTAAAGTTCCAGCCCATACTTTTATCGCTGCATTATGGTATTTCATTCCATAACCCGAAATAGGTTGATCCCATCCTATTCCGTATAATTTAAAGTTGGAATGATTAGAGAAATAATAAATGGCTTCAATTCTATCTTTGTATATTTCCTTAGACCTCATCCACGGATCTATTAATTTTAATGCAAAGATGTATAAACCATAAACTATAGTTTTAAAAATTGAAATAAGATTATTCCACTTCTTAGACGTTGCTCGTTTGTTACTATTCACTAGTGTAAGATAATTTCTATGTTCCCATGAAATTAATTTCTGTTGGATATTTGATTCCATAGGGAAAATAACAGGATGAAATATAGTTCCTGATTTAATTAAGCGTTGATACGTACCCCTAAATTGAAAATTATGCTGGAAATTTCCCGCATAATGAACAATTCTATGATAAAATTTTTTAGCAATAATTGGAGATTCTAGAGACATGCATATCATAGGATGCGCTCCTTTAGCTAACACACTAGAAGTTAATGGTGTTAACATATCCGCAAAAAATCCTGTATAAATTGGTGTTTCTTTCATTTTAAGATACAAGTCTGCAGTAACAACTTCTATTTCACGATTTTTAGCTTCTCTTGCCAGACGAACAAGTAGCGAGTGACCGCAACCAGAATATTCATATTTAGGATCAAAACATTCATTATTTCTGTATAAGGGATGAACAGAATCAACAACAATTAACATCTTCATATTTATTTTTATTTATATTTTAGAGTTTTTGTGTAATGCTGTTAAATATATCATTAAGCCGTTTTTCAATAGTATGATCTTTGATTGTTCTATCGAGACCACGAATTGCTATTGATTCTCTTTCATCATTATGATCTAAAAAATACTTTACCTTTTGAACTAAATCATCTGGAGAGACAAACAATGATATTTCTTCTCCTATATTGTATAATTTTTCAAGACCTTCGACATAATATGAAATTTGAAAACCACCACATGCATTTATTTCAAAATGCCTACCTTTTACTTGCTCTATTGTTTTAAAATCTGATTGCCTTTTTGCTAAAAATGTATGCTTCCAAATATTTAGTGTTTTTCTAATAGAACGATTTGAGTTAAGCAAATACCGAATATCAAAACAAATATTATTAGATAAATTTAAGTTAATCCGACTTTGATTAAAAACGTTAATCATATCTTCCGAACTAAGCATTTTAGTACCCCATCCTATACCCCATGTTTTTACATTAATTCCTTCCTTTCTTAATTTGTTAATATACCATTCTCTATAGGGATTAAAGCCGCCAACGAATGTTACATCATATATTTTCGGAAGGTTTTTTTTGCAATAAATTTCTGTATTGCAAGCAAATGGAGAATAAATTACATTTTGATGACCAGCTAGACTGAATTTTTTTATTCCATTTACATCCGAAGATGTAACAAAATTAAAATGTTGGGCCCAAAATCTGGAATAATCAATACGCCACATATCATCAAAAAAGTAAGCTAGTGTCAATGTATGCTGTCCAATCGCGTCTATTATATTTGGAATAAATTCATCTGTTCGAGGGACAAAAAATACTAAATCAGGTGAATTTTCTTTTACAAAAGATAATAACTTCTGATTCATTACCTCACGTCCATAAACAGCCATAACCTGAATGAAATCAAAAGTTACAACTTCATATCCCAAATTTTCTAAAGGTTTTTGAAAATTATGAAATTCATACGAATTATTAGGATCAAAATTGCCGCCTACTAAAATAATTTTTTTCATAAATGTATCTCTTAAAGTACTAATAAAGCGACTTGTGCCATAACAAGAACCGATAGTGTCTCATTTTTTCAATTAATTTAGATACTATTTTTGCAATTCGGAAATTATCTGATACAACTAGTATTAAACCTATAAGCATTGCCTGTAATCCTTTTTTATTTTTATAAGATAAGATAATATACTCAAATTTGAATGACTCTAATAATTTTCGTGCCTCAAGAATCTTATCATTTAAAAAATATTGCCTTGCCAAAAATATTTTTCTCGAACAAAGTAACATTTCAAAGTAATTTAATTTAGTGATTTTTATTTCGGAGTAGATTTCTGGATTAAGAATATATTGCTCAATAAAATTTACATGATGTTTAATTATTTCTGTTTTTTTTATTAAAGAACTTTTTTCTTCTCCAACCATGGATCTGTAAGAATGCAAATTTTGATCAATCAATCCAATTGGCTTCCAACGTGCTAATCTCAAATAATATTCAATATCAGAAACATAACTTTCTAGAGGATTAAAACCTCCAACATCTTTTAATGCTGACGATCTTATCATTAAAGTAGGAAACATTAAATGATATTCAGAAAGAATTATAGAATTAAGCAAAGTGGGAAAATCAATGATTTTGACCCCTTTAACGTCATCAGGCATCTCGCCGATATTGATATTTAAAACCACATCATCTTCATCGATTAAATTGGAAGATGTAAAAACACTGCCTACAGATTCATTTTCTTGAAAAAAAATAACTTGTTGACTAATTATTGTAGGATCATATATATCATCAGCATGATAGATAGCAATAAATTCTCCTTTTGCCAATGAAATTGCATAATTTAAATTACTGACTACTGCAGAAGTATTAATGAGATTGTCTGGGCAAACAGGATTTAAAAAATATTTTACTTTGTATTTTTGATATTGGCTTACTATTTCTGCAGTATTATCTGTAGAATGATTGTCGGATACAATGATTTCAAAATTTGGGTAATTTTGATTAATTATTGAATTCAGTGTTTTAGCAATTGTCTGCCCTGCATTATAAGCAGGAATGCACACGCTTACCAATGGTTTGTTTATGTTCAATGACAAGTATTGTATAAATTAATAAGTTAAAAATGGTTTTGTGCTTTTTTTCTTTCGAAAATTAAACAGAAACACATCTATCTTTATTCAGAAATGATTGACATCCATCAATTCCATAAATATCAGATGGAAGTGCTTTATAATTTTAAGTACATATATTATTTATTTTACTATATACTAAACCAATCATACAAGAACCTAACTCACAATAGTTCAAAATGATATTCCATAGAATCATTTTGAACTATTGATATCGCCCTTCAATCATTTTTAAAAATTTATACCATGAAAAATCTAAATTAATTAATTAATTAACTAACTAATTAATCTTGAATTGGTCGATGTTAAAGGAGGTAAATATCAAAACTAGGGATTTTAATATGATAAGCTATACTAATAGGTAAATATATTAGTTTTTTTAAAAAAATATCGCTTTTGAATGTTTAATAAAATTAGATGATTTACAGTCACATTATTTTATAATTTTTTTAATAATTTCTAGAATATACTCGTAATGTTCTTCATTAAGACCCGGCCAAACTCCCAACCAAAATGAGTTATCCATAATTATATCAGTATTAGAAAGATTATCTATTTTTCTATGAAGCAAGTCTTTATATGCTGGTTGCTTAAGAAGATTCCCTCCAAAAAATAATCTAGTGCCAATTTTATTTTCTTCTAATTTACTAACTAGCTCATTACGTGAAATTTTTAACCCTGGGCGAAGAGTTAACATAAATCCAAACCAACTAGGATTTGAGTTTGGCGTGGATTCAGGTAAGATAAAATACTCCTCAAGTAATTTCATCTTGCTATACAAATTTTTATGATTTTCTCTTCTTTTTTCAATAAACAAGTCTGCTTTTTTTAATTGACTTAAGCCAATTGCTGCTTGCGTATCAGTAACTTTTAAATTAAAACCAATATGAGAATAAGTATACTTATGGTCATATCCATCAGGAAGTTCACCTAGTTTTTGACAAAACCTTTCTCCACAAGTATTGTCTTTCCCTGGTGGGCACCAACAATCTCTTCCCCAATCTCTAAAGCTTTCGGTAATTTTTTTTAGATTTGGGTTATTAACAAGTACAGCCCCGCCTTCTCCCATGGTAATGTGATGTGCTGGATAAAATGACAATGTAGCTAAGTCTCCAAATGTACCAGTATTTTTCCCATCATAAGTAGCACCTAATGAATCACAATCATCCTCAATTACCCATAGATTATATTTTTTTGCAATATCCATTACAGTTTTCAAATCAAAAGGGTTGCCTAAAGCATGTGCAATCATTATTGCTTTTGTTTTTGGAGAAATTGCTTTTTCAATATCTAATGCTTTTATATTATAACTCGGAATTTCAACATCTACAAATACAGGAATACAACCAAATTGTATCATTGGATTTATTGTTGTTGGAAATCCTGCCGCTACAGTTATTATTTCATCGCCAGGTTTGATTGCTCTTTCTAATAATTTAGGTGAGGTTAATGCATAAAAAGCAAGAAGATTTGCCGAAGATCCAGAATTAACAAGAAATGAAAAACGACTTCCAAAATATCTTGCTAACTCTCTTTCTAAATCTTTGGAATATCGACCAGCTGTTAACCAGCCATCTAAGGTTGCGTCTACACCATGTAATATATCATCAACATCTAAAACTTTTCCGGTAACCGGAATGTAATTAATTCCAGGTATAATTTGCTGACTTATATTATTATTGATAATATTTGCTAACTGTTCCTTTAAATTTTCTGATTCAATGTTTTTGTATTTAAAAATCATATGATTTACTTTAAAAAATATTTAATGTCATTATTTACTAACTCGATTGCTGAAACACCCTCCATAAATTTTTTATACCAATTGGCGGTCAATTCAATTGCAAATTTAGTTTCTAAAATTGGTGTCCAATTTAAATTGCTTGATGATTTTGAAATGTCAAGTTTTAAAATGCCTGCTTCATGTGCATTTTGATCTGTACATAATTTAAATTTACTTTTAATATTATTTGCTTTATGAAATATATCAAGTACTTCATGCACAGTTTTGACTTCATTATTTAGCGGGCCAAAATTCCAAGCCTGATCATATTTACCAGGAATTTTTGACATAAGCATAGCTAATTTTAAATACCCAAATAATGGGTCAAGTACATGTTGCCATGGCCTAATTGAATTAGGATTCCTTAATTCAATACTTGTATTATTTGAAATTGATTTAACTATGTCAGGAATTAATCTGTCTTCGGACCAATCTCCACCACCAATAACATTGCCAGCTCTAACACTAGCTACTTGTATGTTGCTATTAGTAAAAAAAGACTGTCTATATGAAGATATTAGCAATTCGGCAGCAGCTTTACTTGAACTGTAAGGATCATAACCGCCTAATTCATCAGTTTCACGATAAGGAAATTCCCATTCCTGATTTTTATAAACCTTATCTGTTGTAATACAAATGATATTACATTTATTTTTTAATTTTCTTGCAGCTTCTAAAACATTTGCAGTACCAATTATATTAGTATTATGTGTTTCTAAAGCGTTAGAATATGAATACCTTACAAAGGGTTGCGCGGCTAGGTGAAAAATAAAATTTGGTTCAAAATCTAAAATTTCTTTCTCAATAATACTATAAGAATTAATATCATTAATCACTGAATTTACACAGCTATCTAAACCAAGTAAGTTATATAAACTTGGATTTGTATTAGGTTTTTTTGAAAATCCTTTAATAATTGCACCATTTTCATTTAAAAGATGAGTTAACCATGAACCTTTGAAACCAGTATGTCCAGTTATAAATATTTTTTTATTTATAAAAAATTTAAGTATTTCTTCCATTATATTTTTATTATTTCCAACATTTCCAAGGAGCTTTTCCTGACTGCCAAAGCTCTTCTAGCATAACTTTTTCTCTTAAAGTGTCCATAGCTTGCCAAAAATCATTGTGCTCATAAGCTACAAGCTGATTATCATTTGCAAGGCTTATTAATGGTTTTTGTTCCCAAGAGGACTCATCTCCATCAATTAGATCTATACATTGAGGAGATAATACAAAATACCCGCCATTAATATACCCGCCTTCTCCTTTAGGTTTTTCTAAAAAACCTGTTACACAATTATCATATTGAATTTGCAAAGCTCCATATCTACCTGGTGGTTGAACGGCAGTTACAGTTGCTAACTTTCCATGTTCTTTATGAAACTGGATTTGCTTTGATATATCCACATTTGACAAGCCATCTCCATATGTGAAACAGAAGAAATCTTCATCTTTTACATATTCATAAACTCTCTTTAATCTACCGCCAGTTTGAGTATTCTCTCCAGTATCAATTAATGTAACTTTCCATGGTTCAGCTTTTTGAAAATGAACTTCCATTTTATTCTGCTCCAAATCAAATGTAACATCTGACATATGCAAAAAATAATTTGCAAAGTATTCTTTTATTACGTAACCTTTATATCCACAACAAATTACGAAATCGTTAACTCCATAGCTTGAATAAATTTTCATAATGTGCCATAAAATTGGCATTCCACCAATTTCTATCATTGGCTTAGGCTTTAAATGAGTTTCTTCAGAAATTCTTGTACCAAGTCCCCCAGCAAGTATAACTACTTTCATTATTTACTAGTTTAATATTTGATTTAGAACATTGACAAAGTATTCAATTTCTTTTTCAAGAAGATAATGATGATTGCCAATAAAAAAACCGTTTTTATCAGCATTGTCTGCATTAATTAAATTATTATGAATTGTGTAATTGAAATATTTAATAGTAGGATTCTTTGTGAAATTACCAGTAACTATTGGTCTACATTCAATTCCTTTAGCTATTAATTTACTCACTACCATGTCTCGACTAATGCCTATATTTTCATCTAAAATTATCGAGAAACCGAAATAACTACTTTCACCTATTTCTTTTTGTGTTCTAATTCCCTGTATTTTTGAAATTAAATTATTAAAAAAAAATGCATTTTTTCTTCGTTCTTGAACAAAACTGTCTAGCTTCAACAATTGCTCTTGTCCAATCGCACCACTAAGTTCCAAGGGCCTAAGATTATACCCAGGTAGAACAAATTTAAAAGATTCATTGAACGGATTTTTTGATTTTTCCCCACTTACTAAATTAACATCTGGAAGATTTCTTGTCCATCCATGTGCTCGCAAAGAAAGCATTATATGATATAATTCTTCATTATCTGTAATGACTAGCCCTCCTTCCATAGTACTTATATGATGACTAAAAAATGTGCTAAATGTACCCATCAATCCAATTGAACCAGCTTTTTTACCTTCAAACTCTGCACCCATTGATTCACAGTTGTCTTCAAGTAATATTATTTCTCTATTATTAATGATTTCTTTTATTAGATTGAAATCATTGGGATTGCCTAGTAAGTTGACAGCCAGAATTACTTTAGTTTTATCAGAAATTGCACTTTCTAGGTCAGTAAGATCAAAATTTAAAGTATCAAGGTCGATATCAACAAATTTTACTTTTAACCCATATTGCTGAAGTGGTGTATATGTTGTAGGCCAAGAAATGGCAGGAACAATAACTTCGTCTCCCGCTTTAAGTGGATTATGCTTCCTAAAAAATAAAGCAGCAATCATTAATAAATTAGCAGAAGAACCCGAATTAGCCATAATTGCATATTTTTTCCCAAAATATTCTGCAAATTGTTCCTCAAATAACCTAACTTCTTTTCCCATCGAATATGATCCAGTTGAAATTACACGCTGCATTGCATCAAGTTCTTTTTGATCCCAAGATGAGCAGGCTAATGGATATATAACATTATTCATAAAAAAATTAATAATTTAATTGTAGTGATCTAAAAAATAATCATACGCAATTTGTATCCCTTTCTCAAGGCTAAAAGTATGCTCCCAACCAAAGTTTGTAAGTCTTTTAATATCAACTAATTTTTTCTTCATACCTATTGGTTTTGACAAATCATGAACAAAATCCCCTTCGTAACCAATTACATTAGCAATTGTTTTATAATATTGATTGATTGTAAAATCGTACCCAAGGCCTATATTCATCAAATCAGGCATTTTATCAAAATTCGAAACCGAATACCATATCAGATCAGCGAGATCTGTAGCAAACATAAATTCTCTCCTTGCTTCTCCGTCACCCCATATTTCAACTGCATTTAATTTATTAATTTTCGCATAGTGTATTTTTCGGATTACAGCTGGTAACATATGTGAATTTTCGGGATCAAATTTATCCCATTTGCCATATAAATTACACGGTATAATTGTTTTATAGTTAAACCTATTATCTTCTCGCTTGATATATTCTACTAATTTTAGAGCAAATATTTTTGCAATTGCATATCCTTCATTGGTTGGTTCTAGTTCGCCTTTTAAGATCAAATTTTCATTTAATGGGTTAACTGCATCTCTAGGGTAGATACAAGAGCTAGTTAAATTTAAAAGCTGTTTTATATTATTATTTTTAGCTGCAATAATAATGTTTCTACCCATATCTACATTCTCAACTAAAAAATTAATTGGATTAGCAATGTTTGCTTGAATGCCGCCAACTTTTCCAGCTGCATGAATAATCATATCGGGTTTATGCGTAGCTATATAATTATCAACTTCTTTATAATTTAAAAGATTTAATTCTCTAGATGGTGGAGTTAATAATTGATACAATGACGAATTTTTATGATCAATAATATTTCTACCGACCATGCCATTTGAACCTGTTAAAAGAATCTTCATTTATATTTATTTGGAGAATTTGATGTAATTTTTTTTTAATTATAATTATACTTTATAAAAGTATTTTTTTACAGTATCTTTTTTCCAAACTGTTCTATTAATAAAATCGATATAACTCAATATAATCCTAACAACTTTTATTGAAACATTTTCAACATTATAATCATTAATTATTCTAAATAAATTTGGATTTTCTTTATATTGATTAACCACAATATTGACAGATTCAATGACTCTTGCTCTTTCTATCCCAGACATAATAACAGTTCCTTCATCCATTCCTTCTGGTCTTTCGTGTGCCATTCTAATCATAATTGCAGGAAAATTTAAAATAGAAGACTCTTCTGTTATTGTTCCGCTATCAGAAATTACGCAACTTGAATTTTTTTGTAAAGCTATATATTCGAAAAAGCCCATTGGTTTTATATATTTCACTAGTGGGTTTAGATTTACTTCATTTTTTATGTCATCTAATCTCTTTTGTGTCCTTGGATGTGTTGAAACAATAACAGGGTAATTGAAATGTTCTGCTAAGGCATTAAGAGAATCAATAAGCTTTTTCAAATTTTCTGGGTAGTCAACATTTTCTTCTCTATGTATTGATACAATGAAATATTTCCCTTTTTCAATTTGAAATTTTGTTAGAACATCGCATTTATCAATTTTTTCTTTATAAAACGTTAGGATTTCTTTCATGCAAGATCCAGTTTTTATTACTGTTTCAGGTCGTATTCCTTCTTTTATCAAATAGTCTCGGGCTTGTTCTGTCAAAGGCATGTTAATATCACTTAAATGATCGACAATTTTTCTATTCAACTCTTCTGGTACTCTTTGATCGAAACATCTATTCCCTGCCTCCATATGAAAAATGGGAATTTGTCTTCTTTTAGCAGAAATAACAGACAAACATGAGTTTGTATCACCATAAACTAAAACCGCATCAGGATTTACTTTTTCGAAAATTTCATCTGATTTAATTAATATATTACCAATAGTTTCTGCAGTTGTTTTTCCAACGGTATCTAAAAAGTAGTCTGGTTTTCTTACGCCTAAATCATTGAAAAATATTTCATTCAATTCATAGTCATAATTTTGGCCTGTATAAACTAGTATATGCTCAACATTTTTGTCTAATTCTGCCATAACCCTACTCAATTTAATAATTTCAGGTCTTGTTCCAACAATTGTTATAACTTTCGTATTCATTAATTTTGAATTTTAATTATATAAATAATTATGTTCTAAAGAATCATCCACTAGTTGTTTAATTAAGGTATCCCAATTGGGTTGTTCTATTTTTAATTCCTTAAAAATATTTTCTGAAATTAAATTTTTATTCGAAATATAGGAATTATCAGCAATTATTATTGCATTAACATCAAAATAAACATTACACAAATTCAACAAATCGAATTTAGATATTGGTTTTGATGAAATATTATATACACCTGATAATTTTGGAACTTTTTTTTAAAATAATTAAAATGATTTCTGCAATTTTTACTGTAGTAATTCCAGAATAAATAACTTCGGAAAAACCTTTAATTTTTTTATTTTTTTGAAGTAAGAACCATTCTAACAATTCAGTTTTATTTTCTAATTCCCTGCCAATCATTGATCCTCTCAATGTTAATGCATGATTTGAGTCAATTACTTCGCCAATAGATTTTGTTAAACCATATAAGTCTTTTGAGTCTTTCAGATCTTTTTCATTATAATTACCTTTTTCGCCTGAGAAAACACAGTCAGTACTAAGGTGAATTAATTTTTTATTATTTAAACAAACCCATTCATTTAAAAAATGAGGTAACGCACTGTTTAATATTATACTCTTTGATTTATAAACTTCAACTCCCCTTCTGATTGTTATACCACTTGCATTTATAACAATGTTTGGTTGTATTTGATTTAATTTTTTTGTTAAATTTTTAAAATCTAAGAGATTTACTTTGTCTAAAACTTTTTTTGAATCATAGATTTTAGAGTATTTGTAACTGATTAAATCATGTCTGAGTGTGACCCAGGTGTCAGCAAATTCCTTTGATATAATTTGATAGATTTTATGTCCAATCATTCCATTACCACCCAAAATTAATATTCTCATTAATTACTACTATTTATATAACCAATTTTATTCAATAAAAAAATCAACTCTTCTTCGTTAAGTCTTCTTGTATTATGAGAATGATATTCTTCAACAGTCGGAGATATTTCAGTTCCTTCTGAAAAATATTTATTATAATTTAAATCTCTATTATCAGCTTTGACCCTATAATAATCCCCTAAATCCTCAGATACCAATAGCTCCTCTTTTGACAATAAAGTTTCATATAATTTTTCTGCATGTCTTGTTCCAATTACCGAGATTTGCACATTAGACTTATATATTTTTTTTAAAGCATTTGCTAAATCTCCTATTGTTGAAGCAGGTGCTTTTTGTACAAAAATATCTCCACTACTCCCATTTTGAAAAGCATAAAGAACTAACTCAACAGCATCTTCCAATGACATCATAAATCTTGTCATATTAGGATCTGTAATTGTTATTGGTTGATTGTTGATAATTTGATTATGAAAAAGCGGTATTACAGATCCTCTGGATGCCATAACATTTCCATAGCGCGTACCCGATATTATAGTTTCTCCGGAATTTCTTGATTTTGCAACCATCACCTTTTCCATCATAGCCTTAGATATACCCATTGCATTTATAGGGTAGACTGCCTTGTCGGTGCTTAAACACACAACTTTTTTTACCCTATTTGATATTGCAGCATTTAGAACATTTTCCGTACCTATAATATTTGTATGCACAGCTTGGATTGGAAAAAATTCACAAGAAGGAACTTGTTTTAAAGCTGCTGCATGAAATAAAAAATCAACTCCTGTCATAGCTTCATTTATACTATGCCTGTCTCTTACATCGCCAATATAAAACTTAACCTTGTGATTGTTTAGTTTTTGACGCATGTCATCTTGCTTTTTTTCATCTCTGCTAAAAATTCTTATTTCCTTGATATCGGTATCAAGCAATCGATTTAAAACAGCATTTCCAAAAGATCCAGTCCCTCCCGTTATAAGCAATACTTTATCTTTTAATATATTCATTTCAAACAATTTTATATAATATTTAAGTACAAATGAAGAAGATTATATTTTACCCCCCCCTCAAATCAATTAAGTCAATTCAGATAAAATATCTGCATTAATAATAATCAAGTTGTTATAATATATTTACAATAAAAACTACAAATTGATTCTTAACTTAATTTAATCAAATTACTTCTATTCTCTGCAGTTATAATATTTTTATTAATTTAATTAGATATAAATTCTCTAGACAATTTAGTCCATTCACTCGGTGGTAATGATTTAAAATAATCGTAGGTTTTTTGTAAGCCTTCTGCTCTTTCCACTTTAGGCTCCCATCCTAAAATACTTCTTGCCTTAGTAATATCTGGTTGTCTTTGCTTTGGATCATCCACAGGTAATTCCTTGTAAACGATCTTCACGGTGTTACCTGTTAATTTCAATACTTCTTCTGCAAAATCCTTTAAACTAATTTCATTTGGGTTACCAATATTCACAGGACCTGAGTAGTCGCTTAATAATAATCTATAAATGCCCTCTAATAAATCATCTACATAGCAGAAGCTTCTGGTTTGTGAGCCGTCTCCAAACACTGTCATGTCCTCGCCTCTTAATGCTTAACCAATGAATGCTGGCAATGCTCGTCCGTCGTTCAGGCGCATTCTTGGACCATAGGTATTGAAGATGCGGATAATTCTTGTTTCTACATTATGGAAGTTATGGTAGGCCAACGTAATAGATTCCATATAACGTTTTGCTTCATCATACACGCCTCTTGGACCCAATGGATTTACATTACCCCAGTATTCCTCGGTTTGTGGATGCACCAATGGATCTCCGTATACTTCACTTGTACTTGCAACGAGAATTCTTGCACGCTTTGCTTTGGCCAGGCCTAAACAATTGTGCGTACCCATTGCACCCACTTTTAAGGTCTGAATAGGGATCTTTAAATAATCGATTGGACTTGCTGGGGATGCAAAATGTAGAATATAATCCAAGTCTCCTTTGATATCAATAAAAGTGGTGACATCGTGGTGGATGAATTCAAAATTTGGATTTGATTCCAAGTGGTCAATATTCATTAGGTCCCCTGTGATTAAATTATCCATCGCAATCACATAGTACTCTTCTTTGATAAAACGATCTGCTAAATGGGATCCTAAAAATCCGGCTGCCCCTGTAATTAAAATTCTTTTCTGACTCATGATTTGATTTTACGCGTTTGATCTTCCGACGCTTTCATAGTGATAGCCTAAGTCCTTCATATTAGTTAAATCGAATAAGTTTCTGCCATCAAAAATGATTTTGTTATTGATTTCTTTTTCCATGCGCTCAAAATTAGGAGTTCTAAACTCACTCCACTCTGTTGCAATAATTAATGCTGTTGCATTTTGCAATGCCTCATATTGGTTAGCAGCATATTGTATCTTATCCCCTATCTGTGCTTTTACATTTGGCATGGCTTCTGGATCGTAAGCTGTAACAGTGGCGCCTGCTAATATTAGCGCGTCAATGATACTCAATGCTGGGGCTTCTCTAATATCGTCTGTATTAGGCTTAAACGCTAAGCCCCATAAAGCAAAATGCTTGCCTTTTAAATCATTATTGTAGTATGCCTTTATCTTCTCTACTAAATGTAATTTTTGATTGGCGTTCACTTTTTCTACCGCCTTTAATATCTCAAACTCATAATTCACTTCATCCGATGACTTAATTAAAGCTTGTACATCTTTAGGAAAACATGATCCTCCATAGCCTATCCCTGGAAATAAAAATCTTTTCCCGATTCTGTCATCCGATCCAATCCCTCTTCTAACCATGTCTACGTCCGCGCCCATGCGCTCACACAATTGTGCAATCTCGTTCATGAATGAAATTTTGGTTGCAAGGAAAGCGTTAGCTGCATACTTAGTTAGCTCAGAACTCTGCTTATCCATAAAAATCACAGGATTACCTTGTCTTACAAAAGGTGCATATAAGTCACTCATTAATTGCTTTGCCCTTTCTGATTTTGTTCCTACTACAACTCTATCAGGCTTCATGAAATCATCTAACGCCACACCCTCTCTTAAAAACTCGGGGTTGCTAACTACATCATATTCTCCGCTATAATTTTTTGAAATAGCAGCACTTACTTTATCCGCTGTACCTACTGGCACAGTGCTCTTATTAACTATTACTTTGTAGTCATTTAAAATCTTACCTAAATGATCTGCAACCCCTAGCACATATGTTAAATCCGCACTACCGTCCGCTCCCGGAGGAGTTGGTAATGCTATAAAAATAATCTCTGCATCTTCAACCGCTTCTTCTAATTGTGTGGTAAATCTTAAACGCTCATCTTTGATATTTCTTAAAAATATTTTCTCTAATCCAGGTTCGTATATCGTGATTTGACCTGAACTTAATTTTTCAACCTTAACTTTATCTATGTCAACGCAAGTCACATTGTTACCTGTCTCTGCAAAACAAGTTCCACTAACCAATCCTACATACCCTGTGCCTATTATTGCTATCTTCATCTGTTATAATTTTAAATTAATGTGCAAACAAGTGTACAAAATCAAACTTTTTTCAATCTGTTTACATAACCTATAAATAAATAAACGCATATAGTGATTAATATTCATATTATTAATCACTATATGCCCAACTGCAAAGTTTTTATGTATTCTTTAAGATTAATTCCGCGTGAATTTCAGGTTGAAGGAAAAAGAAATTTGTTGGAATTGTATCTTCTAAAATGAAATCAATAGCTTTCAGTTTAGAATTAGAAGAGTAAAAACATTTATACCCAATACTTTTAAATAAATTAATAATATCATTAGGATGATAATTAAATTTCACAGCCCATTTTCTAAGCATTTCGGTAAAAATAATAGGAGAGTGTCTTTTTATAGATTCCATTCCACCTTGAAAAACAAACAACTCAGAACCCTCAACATCACATTTTATAAAATCGATTTTTTCTATTCTATTATTAGTAACAAAGTAGTCTATCGTATCTGTAACGCAGTCTAATTTTTTTATATCATTTTCTTCTGAAATATTAACTGATGAAGATGCGCCAGTAGCTGATGGTGAGTAATAGAATGTTAAATTTTGTACTTTATTTGATAGCGGTATGTTTACTAAACTAATATTTTTTATAGAATTTAATTCAATATTCTTTTTAAGTTTTGAAAATGTCTCTGGAATTGGTTCAAATGAATATATTTTCGCTCCGATTAATTTTTTTGAAAGATGAATAGAATACCATCCGATATTCGCACCTATGTCAAATATTACATCATTATTCTTAACTAGTCTATATAACATTTCAGAGTCTTCTAATTCATATTGATCAAAATTAAAAGCCTCAAAAGGAGTAATTCTCTTATCTAAAATATCGACGAAAAATTTTGCTCCGCCTGGATGATAGGCTGATTTCCTTGAAGTAAATATTAAATCATTGTCTTTAATTTCTATATTTTCGATTTCGGTTGTAGATAAATTTTTTGAAAAATCAAAAAGCAATTTATATTTATCATGCATTAAGTCAATAAATACCTTTTTTGAAATTTGTCCATTATGGAATTGTTCTTTAATTGTTTGAATACTCATATTTGTCATATGTTTAATTGAATAAAAAACTATCTATGGTCCTTTTAAACCCTTGGGCTAAGGTGATATATGGAAACCAACCCAATTTCTTCACTTTACTAATGTTTGGAGAGATTTCTTGAACCTTACTTGCTAAATAACCAGTTGAATTTATTTGATTTCTTAAATTTACCTTCAAATTATATTCAGGATAAAGGTTGGCCAACTTATTTGCTAAATTAAGTATGCTAATTTCTTCATTAGGATTGCCTAAGTTGTAAGCTTGCCCTGGAATACCATCCAATAGTACTCTAATGAATCCAATTGTTGCATCTGATAGATAACAAAAACATCTTATCGAATTACCATCGGAATTTAGATTAATATCATTCTTATTAATTATACAATTAACAAAATCAGCAAAAACCCTTCCATCATCCAATGCCATTCCAGGTCCATATGTATGAAATGGGCGTACAATTTTAACATTAACTCCAAATTGATGATGAAAGCTTACACAAATATTTTCACCCATTCTTTTACTTTCAGCATAACAAGCACGAATATTTGTAGGATCTAAATAACCGAAGCTTTTTTCATCAATACTTTTAGATTTAACTTCACCATAAACCTCGCCAGAACTAAAATATAAAAAAGATTTTACATTTTTTGATTTGGAGAAATTTAAAAGATTTATTGTTCCTATAATATTTGGATATAAAGTGCCAACAGGATCTAGACCATAAAATTTCGGACTAGCTTGACTTGCTGCATGAAATATATAATCAATATTTTCCTTTATTTTAATTTCATCGCAAACGTCTTGAATAATTAATTTAAAATTTTGGTATTCTAGATATTCTTTGAATCTTTCTTTTGCTTTTTTTTCATTTCTAACTAGGGCAAAAACTGTCAAATTAATATCAGGAACTATACTATTTAAATACAAAAAGAATTCTACTAAATAAGCCGGCAAAAATCCATTTGCTCCTGTAATTAAAATACTTGTGTTTCTGAATAGAGACCAATTAATATTTGAATTATAAATATTTATAAGATCCTCTTTAATGATTGAATTCGTTGTCATTAATGTAAATTTTTGTATTTAGACTTTACGAATATTAATATATTCTTTCAAATCAGCAAGTGGGTCTTTCAAATCAATTGAATTTACATGAAAGGTGTTTTTACCCGTATAACTTCTGCCTTTATCCAGAATTTTAATATTAGATTTTGAATTCAAATAATCGATAATAAAAAGGACTATCTCTGATATTTTATATTTTTTTTCGTGAACAAGATTATAATCAGATAAAATATCATAACTAATTATCTTAAACAAGATTGCTCGTAAATTTTCAATATAAAAAATATCAAAGTAACGATCTTCATCTATCTCAATGTCTTGATTTGACAAACACAAATCTATTATTGAATCGATAAAATTAAATGAATTCTTTATGTTTCGTCCATAAATATTAAATACCCTTAAATTCAACCCAATTTTATTTTTTATTATTTCTTTAGAAATAAAATTTTTTGCACGTCCGAAATTATCATTTGGTAATGAATCTAAAACTTTATCTGGAATAGCATGATCAATTTCACAACTTCTATCTAAATCAGCTGCGGAAGTAAAATGTATAATCTTTTTTGATTTAATTTCTTTAATCAAATTAAATAATTCTAAATTTTTTTCATATACATCTGCTTCATTCTTATCAAATCTTCTCCCATTAATTACTGCACAATGGAAAATAAAATCAAATTCCTCGTCAATAAGATTAACCGATTGATGGTCTAAATAATACAACGGTTTGACATAAATATTTTTTGATGAGTCAGGATTCATAAAATAATACCTGCCTAATATTTCTAATTGTTGATAAACCATGCCTCCAACATAGCCCTCAACTCCTGTTACAAGAATTTTAATTTCCATAGTTGGTTATATCCAAAGTTTGGATTTTTTAATTTGATTTAATTCCTCATCTTTTATTGGATAATTATAATTTACATTTGGAAAGCTTCTTACTTTTACTTCCTTAACATATTCTTTAATCGCAAGAGTTACAAGATAATTTAATCCATCTTCTCTTGTATCGATACCATATTTCTTTAAATCTTTTTGAGTTGAAATTTCTTCCTGATATCTATTAATAACTTGGGGAATATAACATTTTGCAAACCATGGTCTAAAATCTGGATAAAATCCGAGTAAATCATGCATTATAATAAGTTGCCCGTCCACTTTTTCTCCAGTACCAATTCCTAAAACTGGTATAGATAAATGTTTAGAAACTTGTTCAGCAGACTCTGAAGGCATTGCTTCTAATAATAATAAAGAAGCGCCAGCATCTTGTACTTCTTTCGCATCTATTATAGTTTCTTCGAAACTTTCCAGAGTTTTTCCTTGTACTCGATAACCACCAAATGATGAAGTTGATTGTGGAGTTAAACCAAGATGAGCTACAACAATTATACCAGACTGAGATATAGCTTTAATTCTACTAGACATTCTTTTTGCACCTTCTAATTTAATAGCATCACAACCAGCTTCTTTTACAAATCTCATAGCATTTTTTATCGCTTCCTCATCAGATACTTCGTAGGATCCTTGTGGCATATCACCAACTATAAAGGTATTTGGTGCACCTTTCCTGGCTGCCTTTGCTAATTGTATCATTTCATCCATATTAACAGGATTGGTAGTCTGATACCCAAGTTCAACCATTCCACCAGAGTCACCAACCAGGATCATGTCTATTTCAGCTGTTTCTGCTGCTTTTGCCATTGGATAGCTGTATGCAGTTATCCATGTTATGGGTTCATTCTTTTTTTTCATTTGCTTAAAACCCAGGATTGACTTTTTCATATTAAATTGGTTTAATTATCATTTCATTTTTAAATTCCTCGTCTGATAAAAAGGGGAACATATATTCTAAAGGTGGAGAGTATAATTTTCCATTTTCATCCTCTTTTGTTGAAGATGATGGTATAATATCTTGCTTAAAAGGGCAAAAGACTTCAGTTATAGAATAACCCGGTGTTTTTAATATTAAATCTAATGTGTTATTGATATCATCCATGTTTCGTATTGAATAATACGGCATGTCATAGGCATTAGCTATTTTTTTACTATTTGGAAGTGTTAAGCCTGAAGCTGCATCGGTTCCAAAATATCTACTTTCGAAAAATTTATCCATAGTATTCCTAATTGATAAATAACCTCCATTATTCAAAATGAAAATTTTAATTGGTAGATTATAGTTGACTATAGTTTGAAGCTCTTGAATATTCATTTGAAATGATCCATCACCTGTAATGCCAATTACGTTTCGCAGACCTTCTGACGCTACTGCTGCCCCAATTGAAGCCGGAAGGGTAAAACCCATGTCAGCTTGGGCACCAGACGTAATATACCTTAAGTCTCCATTTATTTTCATCGCCTGTGATGTAACATAATAAGCAGAACCAGCATCACTAACAACAATTTCATTTTTTTTAAGTCGTTTAGATAGTTCTTCCAATATTAAATACATATTTACCCCACTATCTGTGTTGTAATAATCTGGAGAAAAAACTGGCCATTTATCTCTCCAGCGAGCACAAGTATTAGACCAGTTTTGATCTGTTTGAAATTCTAATTCAGGCATCTGGTCAAAAAAATCTGTTAAACAATAATTAATTTCGTAATCTACTCTAATTGTACCTTTTTTGTGTTCATTAGTATCAATATCTACAACAATAATTTTTGCATCTCTTGCAAATGTTTCATATTGAAAGCCTGTAACAGAAACACTTAAACTACTTCCTAGTGAAATAACAAGATCACTATTCTGAATAGCAAAATTGCCAGCTCTGTCTCCTTTAGTACCAAGTCTTCCTACATATTGAGGATGATCAGAAGGAAGAAGATCTATTCCTAAATAAGTAAATGTTACTGGTATTTGATATTTTTCAACAAATTTTTTGAACTTTTTTTGTGTGTTTGATAAATAAATTCCATACCCTGCAACTATAATTGGTCGTTTTGCTGAACTTAGTAATGAAATGAATTTTTCATAATTTAAATTTTCATTATTGATTGGTTCATTATTAAAATGAATTAAATCATCTTCATATATGAATGCCCCTTGAATATCCATTGGAATATCTAACCATACCGGACCAGGCCTGCCTGAACTACAAATATGAAATGCTTTTTCCAAATGAAAAGCAATCGTATTTGGATCTGTTATCATTTCTGCGTATTTCGTAATAGATCGTACAAGTTCAACAATATTTGCCTCTTGGACTCCAAATTTTCTTAAAGGAATTGAACTTAAATACGATGTTTCTTTAGATTTTACATTCCCAGATATAAAAACAACCTTATTACTATCTTGCCATGCATCTAATACACCTGTAATTGTATTAGTACCTCCACATCCAGTTGTTGGCATCACAACAGCTATTTCATTATTTAACTTTGTATAACCTACTGCTGCCATTGCAGATGCCTGTTCGTGGTTATTAAAAATTCCTTTTATTTTTTTAGACTTTGCAATAGCGTCATTTAAAAACATCGCACCACCTCCAGTTACCATGAATATTTTTGTAATTCCTCTGCTTTCTAGAAATTTGGCTATATAATCACTTACTCTAACTTTATTTTTCATTTTTACTTTTTATTTTTATTATATTTCGCTTACATTTCTTCGTAAATCACTAATAACATAATCATAATGAAATGTGTTGAGCCAGGCAAAACACAAAGCCAAATGAATTATTCACTAGTAAGTCGGCATTTTTAAGTCATCGATTTTGCGATAATTTAAATTATAATATCAAGGGGGAGAGATATTTTCATAAAAAAATCTTAATATTTGAAATAAATTAAACCAATTTTAAAACTTATGTTCCATTAATTATTAGCCATTCAAGTTGAACCTATTAATAGAATTTTCATGATTTTTTAGATTATTTTGAAATTAAATAATCTTATATTTTTATTTAAATACTTGACTCGTCAATAATTCTTTCTTAAATAATTTCATATCACTTCCAACCATTTCTTTGACCAATGCTGCTAAATCATATTTAGGTTTCCAACCTAATTTAGTCATTGCTTTAGTTGGATCTCCAATTAATAAATCAACTTCAGTTGGTCTGTAGTAGTTAGAATCTACTTTGACAACAACTTTTCCTTCTTCCAATTTATATTCACCAGTGTTTTTTACAACATACCCTTCTTCAGCTTCTTCCTTCCCTCTAAATCCTAACTCTACACCTATCTCCGCAAAACTCATTTTTACAAAATCACGGATAGTTGTAGTAATCCCAGTTGCTAAAACAAAATCTTCCGGTTTTTCTTGTTGCAAAATCAAATACATCCCTTCAATATAATCCTTTGCATGTCCCCAGTCCCTTTTTGCATCTAGGTTTCCCAGGTATAGACAGTTGTCCATACCCAAAGCAATTTTTGAAGCTGCTCTTGTAATTTTTCTTGTTACAAAAGTTTCACCTCTTTGGGGTGATTCATGATTAAATAGAATACCATTACAAGCATACATATTATAAGCTTCTCTATAATTTACTGTAATCCAATAAGCATATAGTTTAGCAGCGGCATAAGGAGAACGTGGATAGAAAGGTGTGGTTTCTGACTGAGGTACAGCTTGCACCAATCCATATAGTTCAGAAGTAGAAGCTTGGTATATTTTCGTTTTCTTAGTTAAGCCTAAAAGACGAACTGCTTCTAAAATTCTAAGTGTTCCAATACCGTCAACATTAGCTGTGTATTCTGGTTCTTCAAAACTAACATGCACATGGCTCATTGCAGCCAAATTGTATATTTCGTCAGGTTGGACTTCTTGCATAATTCTAATTAGGTTAGTACTGTCAGTTAGGTCCCCATAATGAAGGTGAAGAAGTCTATCTGGAATATGTGGATCCTCGAAAATATGATCAATTCTTTGTGTATTAAATGAGGATGCTCTTCTCTTTATTCCATGTACTTCATACCCTTTGTTTAATAAGAATTCTGCAAGATAAGCTCCATCTTGACCAGTAATTCCAGTAATAATTGCTTTTTTCACTATTAATTTTTTAAATTATTTATTTAATAACCAAGAAGATGATTGAATTTTGCCCCCCAGTCCATCAATTAATTCAATTCCTAATTCTTCACAGATTGGTCTTTCAGGTATGGTGTCATTATTTTGATCTCCTCCATTTGCAAATGCAAATTGATATTCATTCCCAGATTGATTAAAAATCATTTTAATTGACTCGACAACTGTCCTATCCTTGTCTATAGAAAGAAAGCATTTGTCAACTAATCGTAAATTTTCAACTATAAATACTCTTTCTTTTTCATCCTGAAATTCTTTAGAGCCTTTTAATGCTCTTTGAAAATCACTATTTACTACAACAAATAACTTGTCTCCGATTGCTTTTGCATTTTGAAAATACTCAATATGCCCTTTGTGAATCGGATTAAAATAACCACTAACTATAATCGCTTTAGGCTTCATTTTTCTATATTTTTCTTTAAAATAACGCACAAAACTGCGCACTAAGACCTTTATTTTCGATGATTTACGATATGCTGAAAAATAAAATAAAACTATTTAACACTATTAATCAACAAATTAATTATTTACAATATCTGTAAATACGAATCACAGAAAATGGACCACACTATTCAATTTTTAGACTCCCCCCCCCCATCTCACTTTTATAAATAGAAACATATTGGATTCCTTCTAATAATGCTGAGTTGAATTCACTTTTAGAATAAATGGCTATTCTAATTTTTTTATTCATTAGTTTCTCCGCCCGTTCTAAAAGTTGAAATAAAAACTCTTTATTAAATTCCCCTACCATTACCAGATCAATAAACGGGGTTTCTTTCCCCTCAGCAATATCTCCTGTTAAAAAAACCTCTTCCAATTCCCCCAATTTATAAAATACCTCTTCTAATAACTGATCTACCCCTACATATTTTAAAATAATAGAACGTAAATTAGAATAAAGCGGATGGAAGGTATTGGCGATGTATTTTTTGATCTTGCTTTCCTCGGCTTCCACGGCACTAATAAGCTTCATTTCAGAAAGCTTATTGAGTTCTAAGCGAACCGTATTAGAACTCACGTTTAAATCACGTTCCAATTGGCGTAAATATACCTGACTAGAGGAGTTTAATAGTAAACGGGCGAGTAGTTTTAAACGGATCTTTCCGGAAAATAACTGATCAATCAAGGGAGAGAAATTATGTATGGACGGCAAAGCCACGGTCAGTCACATTGTTAAGCAGAATACTGACTCAATTATGAGTAGCTAATATACTCATTAATCGGAGTCAGCCAATTGTTTTGTAAAATATTCATAGGTCAGCGCAAGACCCTGCTCCCGGGCAATTTTCGGCTCCCAACCCAGCACCTGTTTAGCTCGGCTAATATCCGGTTGGCGCTGTTTAGGGTCGTCCTGTGGGAGGGGCTTGAAGGTTATTTTTGATGGTGTGCCACTCAAGGCAATAATTTCCTTTGCAAAATCTAACAAGCTGATTTCATGGGGGTTACCGATATTAACGGGTCGGTGTTCATCACTTAAAAGTAACCGGTAAATTCCTTCGATTAAATCAGAGACATAGCAAAAACTTCGGGTCTGTGAGCCATCCCCAAATACGGTTAAATCCTCACCCCGCAGGGCCTGACCTATAAAAGCGGGTAATGCTCGCCCATCATCGAGCCGCATTCTAGGGCCATAGGTATTAAAGATTCTTACAATACGAGTTTCCAGCCCGTGAAAATTATGATAGGCCATGGTAATAGCTTCCTGGAAACGCTTCGCTTCATCATATACTCCACGGGGTCCCACAGGATTTACGTTTCCCCAATATTCTTCGGGCTGAGGGTGAACTAAGGGATCTCCGTACACCTCACTAGTACTAGCTACTAGTATTCTGGCCTTTTTTGCTTTGGCCAGACCTAAACAATTATGCGTACCCAAAGAACCCACTTTCAAAGTTTGAATGGGCATTTTTAAATAATCAATGGGGCTGGCAGGAGAAGCAAAATGTAAAATATAATCCAGTGGCCCGGGTACGTGGATGAA
>Ga0194116_10002437_pt1 | contig 24125 bp, 24 predicted proteins | sample TA2MahsurfametaG_4_FD_148617 | JGI IMG/M metagenome (GOLD analysis project Ga0194116, IMG submission 148617) | Freshwater microbial communities from Lake Tanganyika, Tanzania - TA2015008 Mahale S9 surface | ecosystem: Environmental > Aquatic > Freshwater > Lake | place: Tanzania: Lake...
GGACATGCTCGAGGATTTGCTAGCGGCGGCCTTTAACGCCGCCTGGCGCAGGGCCGAAGACACCAGCCAGGAGAAGATGGGCAAGCTCACCTCGGGCATGCCGGGTTTGCCGGGCGGCATGAAGTTCCCTTTCTGAACGCGGGCCCAAAGTGACGCGCTCTTGCCACCTCGCCCACCATGGCTGAGGGACGGGCGTTGCAGACGCTACTGCAGGCCCTGGGGCGGCTGCCCGGGGTCGGGCAGAAATCGGCAGCGCGGATGGCCTTCCAACTCCTGCAGCACGACCGACCCGGTGCGCTCAAGCTTGCCTCGGCCCTGCAACAGGCGGTCGAGCAGGTCCGTCATTGCAAAGTCTGCAATACGCTGACCGAAGATGAGGTTTGTGCCATATGCCGCGACGGGCGCCGCGATCGCAGCAGGTTGTGTGTGGTCGAGACGCCGGCAGACCTTGCGGCGATGGAGAGTACGCAGGCCTATCAAGGCTTGTACTTCGTGTTGATGGGCAAAATCAGTCCGCTTGATGGGGTCGGCCCCCAGGATATCGGACTGGATCGGCTTTTTGATCGACTGGCCCCCCGCGACGCGCAGGACGCTCGAACGGCTGATCCCACCGTTCAGGAGGTCATCCTGGCCACCAATTTCACTGCCGAGGGGGAGGCGACGGCGCATGTGATTGCCCAGGGGCTCAAAGGTCTTGGCCTGAAGGTGACCCGACTGGCCCGGGGCGTTCCAGCGGGCAGCGAGCTTGAGTATGTGGATTTGGGTACTATCGCGCACGCGCTGGTTGATCGGCGTTAAAGACTCATCGGTAACGCTCTTATGGAAATGCCTGTCTTCACCTTGGCCCACTGGTGCATTCTGGTGGTGGCCCTCTTGCCCATCGTCTGCGCTGGCATTGCCAAGTCCGGCATGATGACGATCTCGCCGCGAGAGGGGGGCTATGACAACCGCGACCCGCGTGCCTGGCTGGCTCGGCAGGGCGATTGGCGGGCCCGCGCCAACAACGCCCAGTCGAACAGTTTCGAGGCCTTGCCCTTTTTCTTCGCTGCCGTTCTTGCCGCCCAGCATCTCCAGGCTTCGCCGCTGCTGCTCGATCTGCTGGCGCTGGCCTTCGTTGTTTTTCGGGTTGCCTATATTTACTGCTATGTGACCAACCGGGCTGCTCTGCGCAGCCTGGCCTGGGCGTTCGCTTTTTTGGTCAATGTGGCGATCCTCTTTCTCGGCTTTCGCTGAGAGGTTTTGGGTCTGGACCCTTCAGCCATCGTTGGGGGATCAGGTAAAACCCGCAGGGGATCATCCCAATGCGGTTTTGGCAAGCACTGCCTATCCTTGGCATCAGGACTTCTGCTCTTTCCTAGATGCCGTGATTCGCGATGGTCTGCCCAGGCGCCGTGCGCTCTTGACGGTCGCCGCCCTAGCCGCCACAGCCCTGTCTGCTCCGGGGGTGGGAGCCGCCGCGCGGCTTGAAAAGAGCCGCGTGCAACTGGTGGTGGGAGACAAGAGCGGCTTCCAGCACCTGCCCCTGACCCTGGCCGATCAGCTTGGTTTTTTTCGGCAAGAGGGCTTAACACTCGAAATCACTGACGCTGGTTCGCCCTCTCGCGCTTTGCAGTTGATGCTCGATGGCGGGTTTGATGTTTGCGGGGGGCCGTACGAGCAGACCTTGAGCTTGCAGGGACGAGGGCTGTTTCACCAATCTTTTCTGGTGCAAACTCGCACTCCGCAGGTGGCCTTTGGCATTTCCACCCGCAATTTGCCGCATTTCCAGAACTTGAACGACCTCAGGGGCAAGCGTATTGGCCTGGCGCAGGGCGGATCAGCCGATGTCTTGGTGGTCAAGCACATGCTGGCGCGTGCGGGCTTGCGCTTGCAAGATATAAATCTCATCGAGGTCGGCCGCTCTTCCTCGGCCGCTGCCGCCCTGCGTTCCGGCGTGATCGATGCCTTGAGCCATTTTGACCCGGTCATGACCATGCTCGAGCAAAAGGGTGAAGTCAAGATCGTGGCCGACACCCGAACCCTCAAGGGCACCGTTGACCTGCTCGGGGGCTTGCTGCCTTCCAGTTGTCTTTATGCGTCGGTCGATTTCATACAGAAACACCCGGCAACCTGTCAGGCGATGACCGATGCGATGGTTCATGCCCTCAAGTGGTTGCAGACGGCCGGCCCTGGCGACCTCATCAAAAATGTGCCGGATCCTTATTTCCAAGGCGACCGGGCCTTGTACCTCGCCTCCTTCTCCAAGGTCCGCGAGTCCATTTCGCCCGATGGATTGATGCCGCCGGATGCGGCGCGCACGGCCCTGCGTGCCGTGGCTGAGTTGACGCCCTCCCTGGCCGCCGATCGCATTGCGGTCAATCGCAGCTTTACGAACGATTTTGTCCGTAGGTCCAAGGCGCGTTATCGCGCCTGAGTCGGCCCGCGGTTCAGCGTTTTTCGGGTGCCTTCTTAGCTGGGGCGGCGCTTCTCTTTTGGGGGGCGGCTTTCTTCTGTGCCGGCTGGGAGCCTGGCTTGGGCTTGGCCTGATTCGCAGAAGCCCGTGCAGGCAGAAACAGCACCACTGAATCTCCGGCCTTGAAGCCGGCGTTGATTCCCACCTTGTTCCATTCGGCCAGACTTTCCGCGCTGACCTTGTGGCGCCGCGCCATCAGCGCCACCGTGTCTCCCTGGCGTGCCTTGACGGTGGTTCGCCGGACTCCGCCCTCTGGGGCCAGCGACAGGCTGCCGTTGTCAGCGAGTTGGTCGGGCACATCGGTCTGCACATGCGGGGCCCTGGGCACGACCAGGGTTGACCCGGCCTTGATCAGCATCCGCGGCGGAATGTTGTTCACTGCACGCAGCTCAGACTCCACCCAGCCTGCGCGCCGGGCCGCTTCGGCCACGCTCATCGTGCTGGGCACCGTCCAGGCGGTCCAACTGGCCAGCCGACCTTCGCTGTGAGCCTCCACATTGCGCTTGAATACCTCGGCGTTGTCCCAGGGCAGAAGAATCTTGCCAGTGCCCGCAGCCAGGATGACCGGCCGATTGGCCGAAGGATTGAGCGCCCTGAAGTCCTCTAGCTTTACATCGGCCAGCCGCGCAGCCAGAGCGACATCGATGTCCCGACGGATCTCCACATCTTGAAAGTAGGGGTGGTTCGCAATGACCGGTAAATCTACATTGAAGGGTTGCGGACTCGCTACGATGTTTTTCAGGGCCTGTAAGCGGGGCACATAGTAGCGGGTTTCGTTGGGCATGCGCAGATCCTGGTAGCGAGTGCCCAGACCCGCGCTGCGGTTGCGGGCGATGGCTCGCCCCACGCTGCCCTCACCCCAGTTGTAGGAGGCCAGCGCCAGATGCCAGTCGCCAAACATGCCGTGCAGCCTTTGCAAGTAGTCCAGGGCGGCTCGCGTCGAGGCCATCACATCGCGGCGGTCGTCGCGGAAGACATTTTGCTTGAGATCGAAATGCCGACCGGTGGCGGGCATGAATTGCCATATGCCTGCGGCTTTCGCAATTGAGACGGCTTGCGGATTAAAGGCCGACTCGACGAAGGGCAGCAGGGCCAGCTCGGTGGGCATGTTCCGCAACTCGAGTTCCTCGACGATATGGAACAGATATTTGCGCGACCGTTCCACCATGCGCTCGAGGTACTCGGGCCGGGCCGTGTAAAGCCTTTCTTGCTGCTTGACCAGGTCGACCGTCAGGTCAGGCATGGCAAAGCCACGCCGGATGCGTTCCCATAGGTCGCCCGGAACCGAACCCAGCTCGGGAGCCAGTGGAGCGCTCAGCGATTGGCCCACAGAGACCAACGCGGCTTGCGGCGCGACGACCGGAGCCGAAATCGGGGCGGCGACAGGGCGCGCGACCGGGGCGACAGCTGGGGCGGGAGTCGGGGCCGGGGTGGCGAGCGACCGGTCGCTGACTGCGGCGGGCGGTTGCGTCGATGGGTTTGCAAGAACAACCGGCTGGACCGGGAGGGGCGCTTGGGGCGGGGTCGCCGACGCGCTCGCTGGGTTGACTTCAGGGGGGGCGGGCGCCCTGGTCTGGACGGCCGGCTGAGGGGTGGTGTCGCCGGCCTGCAAGGCGCCCACCGCGGGCGACACCTGCGTTGCGGCCGGAGCCGGGCTCGGCAGGGTGAGGACTGGCGCCAAAGTGCCGCTCGCGCAGCCGGTCAGCAGCGCGACCATGAAGGACCCGAGGGCCAGCCGGATCAGGAGCCAGCCAGCGGGCGCGGGGGAGTTGGCCCTGTGCATGATGGGATTAAGGGGTAGGTCATCCGTTGCCCGCATTGTGCACCGGCCCCGCAGGAGCCTGTCTAGAATCCCGGCAAGTTTCGTTAAAACCCCTCAAATTGGTGAGGCCGGCCGCAACGGCAGGTCAATCTGCGATTGGGTCGGACGGTCAAGTGACATCCCCGGACACCTGCACAATGCGTTCTGAACCGACAGGCTTGGCTCAATGGTTCAAATCCGCGCCGGGGCGTTACCTGCTGGATTGGGAGCAGCGTCAATACGACGAAGCCTTGTCCGATGTGTTCGGGTTTCATGCGCTGCAACTGGGCTTGCCCCAGTTGCAGGCCCTGCGCAACAACCGAATGCCCCACCAGTGGCGGGCCATCGGTTCGGATTTGGAGGGGTGGCCGGGCGGGGATCTGCCGGCGCCTGATGCGGCCTTGACTTTGCATTCAGCCGCGCTGCCTTTTCCCGAGGCTTCGCTCGATCTGCTGGTGATGCCGCACGCCCTGGAATTCAGTGACGATCCGCCCTACGCCTTGCGCGAGGCTGAACGGGTTCTGGTGCCGGAGGGGCGGGTGGTGATCAGCGGTTTTAATCCGGCCAGCCTGTGGGGCTGGCGCCAGCGGCGTGGCCATTGGATGCGGCGCGTCGGGCGAGGGCAGCTGTTTTTGCCCGAGCGGGGAGAATTTATTGCCTATTGGCGCCTGAGGGAGTGGCTGCGACTGCTCAATTTTGAGGTCGAATCTGCGCGATTTGGAGCTTACCGACCCGCCTTGGCCGATGAGCAATGGCTCGGGCGGATGGCCTGGATGGACTCGCTGGGCGCGCGTTGGTGGCCGATCCTGGGGGCGGCTTATTTCGTAGTCGCTGTCAAAAGGGTGCGCGGTGTTCGCTTGCTCGAGCCGGCCTGGCGCAGGGCGGGGCAACGCGCGCCTGCCGGCGCGGCAGTGATGCGCCGACACCGACCGCCGCCCACCGATGCGACATGAGCGTTGGGGCGGCGGTCGGTCTCGTCTTGAGCCATCTGTTAACCTCGCGCCGCTTACTTTTTGGAGATGATTCAAGTTGGGCACCGCTGGTTCCGCTTCCTTACCCTCAGTCATCATCTACACCGATGGCGCCTGTAAAGGCAACCCGGGGCCGGGTGGCTGGGGCGTGTTGCTGCAAAGCGGCTCCTCAACCAAGGAATTGTTTGGCGGCGAGGCGCAGACCACCAACAACCGGATGGAGATCACTGCGGTCATCGAGGCTTTGTTGGCCCTCAAGCGTCCCTGCCGTGTTGTGATTCACATGGACAGCGAGTATGTTCGCAAGGGCATCACTGAGTGGCTGGTCGGCTGGAAGGCGCGGGGCTGGCGCACCGCCAGCAAAACTCCGGTCAAGAATGTGGACCTCTGGCAGCGCCTGGATGAATTGATTGCGCGCAGTGAGCACCACATCGATTGGCGTTGGGTGCGCGGCCATTCCGGCGACCCGGGAAACGAGCGCGCCGATGCGCTGGCCAATCAAGGCGTGGATCAAGTCTTGCGGTCGAGCCGATAACTTGGCCCGAAAGGGGGCGCTCGACATGGGCTCCCGATGTCGGCGCTTTGCCAGTGCTGCACCCGGCCAAGAATAACTTCTGGACATTTTGTGCGTATCCGGCTCGTACACTTGCGCCCCATGCTTGTTTTAGGCGTTGAATCTAGTTGTGACGAAACCGGGGTGGCGGTGGTCGATGCCTCCGGGCGCGACATTCCGAGGCTGCTCGCGCAAGCCCTGCATAGCCAAATCGATCTGCATCAGGCCTATGGCGGCGTCGTGCCCGAGCTTGCCAGCCGCGATCATGTTCGGCGTGCGCTGCCCCTCTTGGAACAAACGCTGGAGCAGGCCGGCCTGAGCGTGAACCAGCTCGATGCCGTGGCCTACACCCGGGGACCGGGGCTGGCTGGCGCCTTGCTGGTCGGTGCCGGTCTGGCTTGTGCGCTGGCTGCTGCGTTGGGCCGGCCGGCGCTGGGCATCCATCACCTTGAGGGCCACCTGTTGTCGCCGTTTCTGGGGGACGATCCGCCACAGTTTCCTTTTTTGGCCTTGCTGGTTTCCGGCGGGCACACGCAGCTCATGCAGGTGCGTGCCGTAGCCCAGTATGAGCTGCTGGGCGAAACCATAGACGACGCGGCCGGAGAGGCCTTCGACAAGTCGGCCAAGCTTCTGGGCCTGCCGTATCCGGGCGGCCCGCACCTGGCCAGACTGGCCTTGGAAGGGGACGAGCGGGCCTTCAAGCTGCCCCGGCCCCTGCTGCACAGCGGTGATTCAGACTTTTCCTTCGCCGGCTTGAAGACGGCTGTTCTGACCCAGGCGCAGCGCCTGGGCGATCAGTTGCCGATGCGCCGCGCCGATCTGGCCGCGTCCACCCAGGCGGCGATCGTGGATGTTCTGGTGGCCAAGAGCCTGGCGGCGCTGGATCAGACCGGGTTGCAACGCCTGGTGGTGGCCGGAGGTGTCGGGGCCAACAGTCGGCTGCGCGAGCAGCTTGAGCGTGCCTGCGCGCCGCGAGGGGTGCGAGTGCACTACCCGCAACTGAGTCTGTGCACCGATAACGGCGCCATGATTGCGCTGGCCGCCGGTATGCGGATTCAGGCGGGCCTGGCGCCCTCGAGCACGGCGTACGCCTTCGATGTGCGGCCCCGCTGGGGCCTGACTGAGTTAAGTCACTGATTTTTTACCCGAGGAGTTTGAATGCGCGCGTTTTTTAGCCGCTGGAGCCTGTTTTTTTGGATCGCTTGCCTGCCCGCCTTGTCCTGGGCGCAGGCCCCGGTGCGTATAGCCATGATCGAAACCTTGTCGGGGCCGCTGGCGGCCGGGGGGGAGGCGGCGCTGCGCAACCTGGTCTGGGCCACCGAGCGGGTCAACGCCCGGGGTGGCATCAAGCTGAACTCTGGCGCGCGGCCCTTGCAGATGGTCCGCTATGACAGCAAGGGACAGGTTGAAGAGGCCCTTTCGGCTTTGCGCTCGGCCATCGATGACGGGATTCGTATCGTCATGCAGGGCAATTCCTCGGCGGTGGCCGCTGCCTTGGTGGATGCCATCGGCAAGCACAACGAGCGCGAACCGGGCAAGCGCGTGATCTTTCTGAACTACGCGGCGGTTGACCCGGCGTTGACGAATGAGCGCTGCAGCTTCTGGCATTTCCGTTTCGACGCCCATGCGGATATGCGTATGGCAGCGCTGATGCAGGTGCTGCGCGAGGACAGGTCAGTGCAGAAGGTGTATCTGATCGGACAGGACTACAGTTTTGGGCAGGCCGTCTTGCGCGAGGGGCGCAGACAACTGACCCTGGTGCGCCCCGATGTCCAGATCGTCGGCGACGAGCTGCACCCCTTGGGTCGGGTCAAGGACTTCATTCCCTATGCGACCAAGATCAAGGCCAGCGGCGCGCAGGCGGTGCTCACCGGTAACTTTGGCTCCGATCTGACCTTGCTCGTGCGTGCTGCCCGCGATGTCGGTTTTGAAGGCAAGTTTTACACTTTCTACGGCAACGCTCTGGGCGTGCCTGGCGTGTTGGCAGAGGCGGGTGTGGGCAAGGTGGTGGCCGTGGCCGAGTGGTTTGCCAATGTGCCCGGTGAGGCTGCGCAAAATTTCTATCAGAGCTTTCGGCAGAGATTTCCAAGGCCCCAGGATGACTACATCCACATGCGCATGCAGTTGATGATGGAGGCGCTGGCGCAGTCCATCGAGAAGGCCCAAAGCCTCGAGGCGTTTGCAGTCGCCCAGGAACTCGGTCGAGCCGAGGTCGCTCTGGCCGGGCATACTGGCCGTATGCGAAGCGCTGATCACCAGTTCCAGCAGGCCCTGCGTGTGGTGCTGATGGACAAGCAGGGCAGTGCCGGTGTTCGCTTTGACGCCGAAGGTTCGGGCTATGGCTTTCGGGTGATCAGAAGCCTTAGTGCCGATCAGGCCGAGCAGGCCCATGGTTGCAAAATGGACAGGCCCCAGAGGTGATGCCATGAGAGGGCTCGTTGACGGCTTGCAGGAGTCCCTGATCCGGGTCGTGGCCAATGCCGCGCTCGACCGCCCGGATGTACTCAAGTTCTGGTTCGGCGAGAGCGATGAGGTCACCCCCACCGTCATACGCGAGGCCGCCAGCGCCTCTCTAGGCGCAGGCGAGACCTTCTACAGCCACAACCTGGGACTGCCCGAATTGAGGCACGCTTTGGCCGCTTACAGCAACGCTTTGCGGCCGGCGGGCGCTGCATCCCTGAGCAGCGATCGCATCGCCGTGACCTCGGGGGGCGTCAATGGGTTGATGATTGCCGCCCAGTCGCTGGTCGATGCGGGTGACCGGGTGGTGGTGGTCACCCCGGTCTGGCCCAATCTGGTGGCGCAGCCGCGCGTGATGGGCGCGCGCGTGTACACTGTGAGCTTGCGTCCCCGTCAGGGTGCTTGGTCCTTGGACATGGAGGAGCTTTTGGAGGCGCTGACGCCCGATACCCGTGCCCTGGTGATCAACTCGCCGAACAATCCGACCGGCTGGACGCTTAGCGGTCAGGAGCAGGCGCAGATCCTGTCGCATGCACGCGCAACAGGCCAGTGGATCGTGGCTGACGAGGTCTATGAGCGACTGTATTTTGATGCCGGAAAGGGTGCCTGCGCACCGAGCTTTTTGGATCTGGCCACCGCCGAGGACCGTCTGGTTGTGGTCAACAGCTTCTCGAAGAGCTTCCTCATGACCGGCTGGCGTCTGGGATGGCTGACGCTGCCCCGGACCATGATGTCGGCGGTGGGCAAATTGCTTGAATTCAACACCTCCTGCGCGCCGGTGTTTGTACAGCGCGCCGGCCTGGCGGCGCTGCATCACGCCGATCAGATTACGCCGGAGGTGGTTGGGCACCTGCGGCGTTGCCGAGACACCTTGGTGCCCCTGCTCTCGGCCTTGCCGACCGTGGAGGTGGCCGCGCCCCCCGGCGGCTTGTATGCCTTCTTGCGCTTGCCTGCGCACCACGACAGTCTGCTGCTGGCCAAGCGCCTGGTTCAGGAGGCTGGCCTGGGCCTGGCGCCCGGCAACGCCTTCTTCGAAAGTATGGCGCCGCAGATGCAGGGCTGGCTGCGCTGGTGCTTTGCCAGCGCCGACCTCGCGCGCTTGCGGCAGGGGGTTGAGCGTCTGGAGCGTTGGTTAAGGCTATAATCTACGGCTTTTCTGAAATTGTTCAGGAAAGCGTATGAAACCGCACGGCGCCTCGGTTTTAGGACTGGAGCGTTCGCAAGTCAAGGAATTGTCATGATTAGCAAGCCATCAAAGGCCGAGATCGTTTCGGCCAATGCCCGCTCGGCTCAGGATACGGGCAGCCCGGAAGTGCAGGTCGCCCTGTTGACCGGTCGCATCAATGAGCTGACCCCCCACTTCAAGACCCACAGCAAGGACCACCACGGTCGCCGCGGTCTCTTGCGTATGGTCAGCCGCCGCCGCAAGCTGTTGGATTACCTCAAGGCCAAGGACGCCGATCGCTACTCGGCCCTGATTTCCAAGCTGGGCTTGCGCAAGTAAGCCGGGCAGGACAGAACGGAGCGCCTGGGTTGGTTCCCTGGCTCAGGCGCTTTTTACTTCGGAGCAAGGTCAAACGAACACGCGCTGTGTCATTCCACAAGCAGCCCACTTGGCTGATTCTGGAATGGCATCGTGTTTCTTCGGACACGCTTCGGGCCCCAGGGGCAGCCTCATGCCCCCGCATGCAACGGAGCTAAAACATGAGCCTTTTTAATAAAGTCACGAAAACTTTCCAGTGGGGGCAGCACACCGTTACCCTCGAAACCGGCGAGATCGCGCGTCAATCCACCGGAGCGGTGCTGCTCGATATGGGCGGTACGGTGGTTCTGGCCACCGTGGTGGCCAAGAACGATGCCAAGCCTGGCCAGGATTTCTTCCCCCTGACCGTCGATTACATCGAAAAAACCTACGCGGCTGGCAAGATCCCTGGCAGCTTTTTCAAGCGCGAGGGCCGGCCCAGCGAGTTCGAAACGCTGACATCGCGCCTGATTGACCGTCCGATCCGTCCCCTGTTCCCCGATGGCTTTTTCAATGAAGTGCAGGTGGTGGTTCATGTGTTGTCGCTCAATCCGCAGATTGAGGGCGATATTCCAGCCATGATCGCCTCCAGTGCGGCCCTGGCGATTTCCGGCATCCCCTTCAATGGCCCGATCGGTGCGGCCCGTGTGGCTTATGTCGACGGTCAGTATGTGCTCAACCCGACCAAGGAGCAGATGGCGCAGTCGCAGATGGATCTGGTCGTGGCCGGCACTGAGACTGCGGTGCTGATGGTCGAATCGGAGGCGCAACAACTGTCCGAGGATCTCATGCTCGGCGCGGTGGTCTTCGGTCATGATCAGGGCAAGATTGCGATCGAAGCCATTCATCAGTTGGTGCGCGAGGCCGGCAAGCCGGTCTGGGCATGGCAGGCGCCAGTCAAGGATGAGGCGCTGATTGCCAAAATCAACGAGACCGCCTTGGCCAAATTGCAGGCGGCTTATCAGATCCGCAGTAAACAGGCCCGCACCCAGGCCTGCCGGGTGGCTTACGCCGAGACCAAGGAAGCCTTGAGCGCCGCTGGACTGAGCTTTGATCCGGTCAAGGTGGACGGCCTGCTGTTCGAAATTGAAGCGAAGATCGTGCGCAGCCAGATACTGGCCGGCGAGCCGCGCATCGATGGTCGTGATACGCGCACCGTGCGTCCCATTGAGATCCGTAATTCGGTGTTGCCGCGTACCCATGGTTCGGCGCTGTTTACCCGTGGCGAGACTCAGGCACTGGTGGTGGCCACCTTGGGCACCGAGCGCGACGCACAGCGTATCGATGCGCTTTCTGGCGATTACGAAGATCGTTTCATGCTGCACTACAACATGCCTCCGTTTGCCACTGGCGAAACCGGACGCGTGGGCAGCCCCAAGCGGCGCGAGATCGGTCATGGTCGACTGGCCAAGCGGGCCCTGGTGGCCGTGCTGCCTTCCAAGGAAGAGTTTCCCTACACCATGCGCGTGGTGTCCGAGATCACGGAATCCAATGGGTCTTCGTCCATGGCCTCGGTGTGTGGCGGGTGTCTGTGCCTGATGGACGCCGGTGTGCCCTTGAAGGCGCATGTGGCCGGCATCGCCATGGGTCTGATCAAAGAAGACAACCGCTTTGCAGTGCTCACTGACATCCTTGGTGATGAGGACCATTTGGGTGACATGGACTTCAAGGTGGCCGGCACCACCAACGGCATCACCGCGCTGCAGATGGATATCAAGATCCAGGGTATCACCAAGGAGATCATGCAGGTCGCCCTGGCTCAGGCCAAGGAGGCGCGTATGCATATCCTGGGCAAGATGCAAGAGGCCATGGGGCAGGCTCGCACCGAGGTGTCGAATTTCGCCCCCAAGCTCTACACCATGAAGATCAATCCCGAGAAGATCCGCGATGTGATTGGCAAGGGCGGTGCCACCATCCGCGCGCTAACTGAAGAGACCGGTACACAGATCGATATCGCGGAAGACGGCACGATTACCATCGCCGCAACCGATGGCGCCAAGGCCGATGAGGCCAAGCGGCGCATCGAGGAGATCACCGCGGAGGTGGAAATCGGGAAAGTGTACGAAGGGCCTATCACCAAGATCCTGGACTTCGGCGCCCTGGTCAATCTGCTGCCTGGCAAGGATGGCTTGCTGCACATCAGTCAGATCGCTCACGAGCGGGTGGAGAAGGTCACCGACTATCTGGCTGAGGGCCAGGTGGTTCGCGTCAAGGTGCTTGAGACTGACGAAAAGGGCCGAGTCAAGCTGTCGATGAAGGCCCTGATCGAAAAGCCCGCCCAAGGCTGAGTCGTTTTCGACGCGGCGTGTCGGCCTGCGGACCGAGGGTAGGAATTAAGTCCTGATGAAAGCTGTCGAGATCTCTGCCCCTGGCGCCCCCGAAGTGTTGCGCCGGGTTGATCGCCCGGATCCCCAGGCCGCGGCGGGGGAGGTGCTCATTCGTGTCAGCGCCAGCGGAGTGAACCGGCCCGATGTGCTGCAGCGCACGGGCAATTATCCGGTCCCGCCCGGTGCTTCGGATATACCTGGCCTTGAGGTCGCCGGTGAAATTGTCGCCGGTGACCTCAAGGCCCTGGCCGAGCGCAGCTGGTCTTTGGGTCAAAGGGTCTGTGCTCTGGTGGCTGGCGGCGGTTATGCACAGTTGTGCGCAGCGCCCATCGGGCAGTGCCTGCCAATACCGCGTGGCTGGACCGATGTACAGGCCGCCAGTTTGCCCGAAACCTTCTTCACCGTGTGGAGCAATGTTTTCGATCGCTGCAAGTTGCAGGCGGGTGAAACCTTGCTGATCCAGGGCGGCTCCAGTGGCATTGGCGTGACGGCGATTCAAATGGCCAAGGTGGCGGGGGCGCGGGTCATCGTCACCGTGGGCAGCCCGGAGAAGGCCCGGGCCTGTCTCGAACTGGGCGCTGACCATGCGATCGTCTACAAGACGCAGGATTTTTCTGCTGAGGTACTGCGCTTGACCGAGGGGCGGGGCGCCAATGTCATCCTGGATATGGTGGCCGGTCTCTACATTCCCCGGGAGATCGACTGTCTGGCCGACGATGGGCGCTTGGCGGTCATTGCCGTGCAGGGCGGCGTCAAAGCCGAAATCAACCTGGGGCAAATCCTTCGCCGCCGTCTCACCTTGACCGGCTCGACCCTGCGGCCGCGCAGCGTGGCCTTCAAGACGGCTATTGCGCAAAGCCTGCTGACCCGGGTTTGGCCGGACCTGGAGGCCGGACGGATCGTGCCCGTCATACACAGTACTTTTGAGGCGGCCGAGGCGGCCCGAGCCCATGCGCTGATGGAGTCGAATCAGCACATCGGCAAGATCGTGCTGACCTGGTGAGGGCTCCGATGAAGCAGCTGATTGCCGGCAACTGGAAAATGAACGGGTCCCTGGAGTTCAATCAGGCCCTGCTCACCGCTTTGGCCCAGGGACTCGAGACGGCCCCACGGGCCGAAGTGGCGCTGTGCATACCGGCCCCGTATTGGGCTCAGTTTCGCGTCCTGTGCGCTCAGTATCCGGCGTTGAAGGGCGTGGGTCTTGGCGCGCAAGATGTCTCTGCCCATCCTGGCGGGGGGGCGTACACGGGCGAGCTGGCGGCAGCCATGCTGCGCGATTTCGACTGTCGCTATGCCATCGTCGGTCATAGCGAGCGCCGTCAGTATCACGGTGAGACTGACGACGCGGTGGCGCAAAAGGCCAGGCAGGCGCTGTCTTGCGGAGTCACGCCCATCGTTTGCGTGGGCGAGACGCTGGCCGATCGTGAAGATGGACGAACCTTCGAAGTGGTCAAGCGCCAGTTGGCTGCGGTGATCCATGCCAATGGCCCCTGCATCAGCGAGGCGGTGGTGGCCTACGAGCCGGTTTGGGCTATAGGTACCGGACGCACCGCCACGGCCGAGCAGGCCCAGCAGGTACACGCTGTGCTTCGTGCCCAGTTGATGGCCGCGACGGCTCGGGCCGATCGGGTGCGTATTTTGTATGGCGGCAGCATGAATGCCGCCAATGCAGCTGATTTGCTGGCACAGCCCGATGTGGATGGGGGCCTCATTGGAGGCGCGTCATTGAAGGCGGCCGATTTTTTGTCGATCATCGGCGCTGCGCGCCGGTGAAGATGCTTGTGTCGTAGGAGTTGAAGATGGACATTTTTCTGACTGTTTTGCTGGCCGTGCAGATTCTCTCGGCGCTGGTCATGACCGGGCTGATTCTGATGCAGCACGGCAAGGGCGCTGACATGGGCGCTGCTTTTGGCAGCGGCTCCTCGGGCAGCCTCTTCGGCGCCACCGGCAGTGCCAACTTTCTTTCGCGCTCGACCTCGGCCCTGGCCGTTGTTTTCTTTGTCAGCACCTTGGCCCTGGCCTACTTCGGAACTTCCAAGCCCCGCAGCGGCTCGAGTGTGCTCGAGGGCGCCAGCGTGCCGGCGGCCCAGCAGATTCCCGGTGCTGCGCCGGCCGAGGGGGCCGGGCAGATTCCTGCGCCATCGGCCCCCGCAACGGTGCCTGGGCCGGCCCAGATTCCTGCCAAGTAAGGCGCGGGTTCTTCTCCCACCTCGTGGAGGTCGCGACCTCGGGGGCAGTCTCTTTTTCAGGGCGTGTCCCCCCGTAAAAAGCGGTCTTTTCAGAGTAAACTATTTTGGGTTTTGTTGCGGGCCCTCCTCAGTCCCGCGAACCAGATACAAAACGCTTACATAAAGCGCGGACGTGGTGAAATTGGTAGACACGCTATCTTGAGGGGGTAGTGGCGAAAGCTGTGCGAGTTCGAGTCTCGCCGTCCGCACCAAAGATGGGCAGAAAACGCGTTTTATAAGGGCGTGCAAGCGTCAGGTCAGGTCCACCGGACAGGCTTGAAGTCTTGCTCAAAATGGGCGCGTCCAAGGCAGTACCAAACGATGAATCTCGACCAGTACCTTCCAGTCCTGATGTTCATTTTGGTCGGGGTCGCAGTTGGCGTTGTGCCCCAGGTCCTTGGCAGGGTGCTCGGCCCCAACCGACCGGACAGCGAAAAAAACTCCCCTTACGAGTGCGGCTTCGAAGCGTTCGAAGACGCGCGCATGAAGTTCGATGTGCGTTACTACCTGGTGGCCATCCTCTTCATCCTCTTCGATCTGGAAATCGCCTTCCTATTCCCCTGGGCCGTGGCCTTCAAGGACATCGGTCTGATCGGCTTCTGGGCCATGATGGTTTTTCTGGCTATTTTGGTCGTCGGGTTTATCTACGAATGGAAAAAAGGCGCTCTCGACTGGGAATAGTCGAGGTCGAGCCAAGAGTTTCTGACGCGGATTGGCAATCGTTTGGCGCAAGGGATCGCATATGTCACTTGAAGGTGTGTTCAACGAAGGCTTCATGACCACCAGTTACGACTCGGTGGTCAACTGGGCCAAGACCGGATCGCTGTGGCCCATGACTTTTGGTCTGGCCTGTTGTGCGGTCGAGATGATGCACGCGGGCGCGGCGCGCTACGACATTGACCGGTTCGGTATGTTGTTTCGCCCCAGTCCGCGCCAATCCGACCTGATGATCGTGGCAGGCACCTTGTGCAACAAGATGGGCCCGGCCCTGCGCAAGGTCTACGACCAGATGTCCGAACCGCGCTGGGTGATCTCCATGGGGTCCTGCGCCAACGGCGGCGGCTACTACCATTACAGTTATTCGGTGGTAAGAGGTTGCGACCGCATCGTTCCGGTGGATATCTATGTCCCCGGCTGTCCGCCGACTGCCGAGGCGCTTCTCTACGGCATTATTCAGTTGCAGCAAAAGATACGACGCACCCACACGATTGCGAGGGCCTGAGATGCCGTTTGATGCTGTCCTGACCGCAGCCCCGTTGAGGCCGGACCCCGAGGGTCTGAAGCAGACGCTCAGCGATGTACTTGGAGACAAAGCCCACCGGGTGAGTCTGGCGCTCGGTGAGGTGACCGTGCTGGTTGCACGCAAGGATTATCTGGATGCGGCGGTCATGCTGCGCGACCATCCGGCCTGTCGATTTGAGCAACTCATCGATCTGTGTGGCGTCGACTTCAGCGACTACAAAGCGGGCCAGCACGAAGGTCCGCGTTTTGCGGTGGTTTCTCATTTGTTGTCCGTCAGCCTCAATCAACGGGTGCGTCTGAAGGTGTTCTGTGACGACGACGGTTTCCCGGTCTTGTCGTCGCTCACTGAGGTCTGGAATTCAGCCAATTGGTTCGAGCGTGAGGCCTTCGACCTGTTCGGCATCATCTTCGAGGGCCACAACGATCTGCGCCGCATACTGACCGACTATGGCTTTATCGGGCATCCCTTCCGCAAGGATTTCCCGACAACCGGTCATGTGGAGATGCGCTACGACCCCGAGCAAAAGCGTGTCATTTACCAGCCGGTGAGCATCGAACTGCGCGAGATCACGCCGCGCATCATTCGTGAAGAGGGCTACGCAGGCCGACCTGTGGGCAGCAGGGACTAAACCATGGCTGAGATCAAGAACTACACCCTGAACTTCGGGCCCCAGCATCCGGCCGCCCATGGTGTGCTGCGACTGGTTCTCGAGTTGGACGGCGAGGTCATACAGCGGGCCGACCCGCATATTGGCTTACTGCACCGGGCCACTGAAAAGCTGGCTGAAAGCCGCACCTACATCCAGTCTCTGCCTTACATGGACCGCCTGGACTATGTTTCGATGATGAGCAACGAGCATGCTTACTGCTTGGCGATCGAAAAGCTCATGGATATCGAGGTGCCGGAACGCGCGCAGTATATCCGCGTCATGTACGCTGAAATCACGCGCCTGCTCAATCATCTGCTGTGGCTGGGGTGCCATGGTTTTGATTGTGGCGCGATGAACATTCTGATTTATTGCTTTCGCGAACGCGAAGCCTTGTTCGATATGTACGAGGCGGTCTCGGGAGCGCGCATGCATGCGGCCTATTTTCGACCGGGCGGCGTGTATCGTGATTTGCCTGATGCCATGCCGCAGTACAGGGCCAGCAAGGTGCGCAATGCCAAGGCGATCGCGGCCCTCAACGAAAATCGGCAGGGCTCGCTGCTCGACTTCGTCGATGATTTCGTGCGCAAGTTTCCGGCGCTGGTCGATGAGTATGAGACGCTGCTAACTGACAATCGGATTTGGAAGCAGCGTACCGTGGGCGTGGGGGTGGTGACGCCGGAGCGCGCGCTCAATCTGGGTTTCACCGGGCCGATGTTGCGCGGCTCAGGCATTGCCTGGGATTTGCGCAAGCACCAACCCTACGATGTGTACGACAGGTTGGCCTTTGACATCCCGGTGGGTAAGACCGGGGACTGTTATGACCGCTATCTGGTGCGTATCGAAGAAATGCGCCAGTCCAATCGCATCATTGGCCAATGTGTCGACTGGCTGCGTGCCAACCCGGGGCCGGTCATCACCAGTGACCACAAGGTTGCCCCGCCAGCCCGCGAGGCCATGAAGGCCAACATGGAAGAGTTGATCCACCACTTCAAGCTCTTTACCGAGGGCTTCCATGTGCCCGAGGGCCAGGCCTATGCGGCGGTTGAGCACCCGAAGGGTGAGTTTGGCATCTACCTGATCAGTGATGGGGCGAACAAACCCTACCGCCTGAAGATTCGCCCGCCGGGCTTTTCCCATCTGGCGGCCATGGATGAAATGTCCCGTGGCCACATGATTGCTGATGCGGTGGCGGTGATCGGAACCATGGACATTGTGTTCGGGGAGATTGATCGATGACATCCCGCTCGAGTGCGCTGCGGCAAAGCGCTCGTGGATTCGCTGCGGGGGCAGGGGCTGCGCGGCGCAGCGCAGAGAGACCTTCCTTGGAGAAGCGAATTGGCTGAATTTTCTGATGCCGTGCTCGCGCAGTTTGCGCGCGAGGTGGCCAAGTACCCGCCCGATCAGAAGCAATCGGCGGTTATTGCCTGTCTGGCTATCGTGCAGCAGGAGCGCGGCTGGGTCAGTCCCGAGAGCGAGAAGGCGGTGGCCGACTATCTTGGCATGGCTCCGATGGCGGTGCATGAAGTCAGCACCTTCTACAACATGTTCAACCTCAAGCCGGTTGGCAGATACAAACTCAATGTGTGCACCAATCTGCCGTGTCAGTTGCGTCAGGGCGGTCAGGCGCTGGCCCACCTGGAAAAAAGGCTGGGTATCGCCATGGGCGGCACAACAGCTGACGGCTTGTTCACGCTTGAGCAGAGTGAGTGCCTGGGGGCCTGTGCTGACGCGCCGGTGATGTTGGTCAACGACGCGACCATGTGCAGCTTCATGACCCATGACAAGCTCGATCAACTGGTCGACGGGCTCAAGGCCTTGGAGGATAAATCGTGAAGGCTTCCTCGTTCTTGTCGCAGTTTGCCGCTACGGGTGTGCAGTCGTGTTTTCACGGGCGGCATATCCAGCCGCAGATCATGGCTGGGCTCGACGGCAGCAACTGGCGTTTGAAGGACTACGAGGCTCGAGGTGGCTATGCTGCCTTGCGCAAGATTCTGGGTTGTGATGGTGGTCCGGGTATGACGCCCGAGCAGGTGATCGCTGAGGTCAAGGCCAGCGGTCTGCGCGGCCGTGGCGGTGCTGGCTTTCCCACAGGTCTGAAATGGAGCTTCATGCCGCGTCAATTCCCGGGGCAGAAGTATCTGGTCTGCAATTCTGACGAGGGCGAGCCGGGCACCGCCAAGGATCGCGATCTGCTCACTTACAACCCGCATGTGGTGATCGAGGGTATGGCCATCGGTGCCTACGCCATGGGCATCAGCGCGGGCTATAACTACATCCACGGCGAGATCTTCCAGACATACCGGCGCTTTGAGGAGGCCTTGCAGGAAGCGCGCGATGCCGGCCTGATCGGCCCGAATATTCTGGGCAGTTCGTTTTCGTTTAACTTGCAGGCGGCGCATGGCTTTGGCGCCTATATTTGCGGCGAGGAAACGGCCTTGCTTGAGTCGCTCGAGGGCAAGAAGGGTCAGCCGCGCTACAAGCCTCCGTTTCCGGCCAGCTTTGGCCTGTACGGTAAGCCGACCACCATCAATAACACCGAGACCTTTGCGGCTGTGCCTTGGATCGTCCGCAACAGCGGCCTGGCTTATCTTGAGGTGGGCAAGCCCAACAACGGTGGTACCAAGCTGTTTACCGTCAGCGGTGATGTCAATAGTCCGGGCAACTTTGAGGTGCCGCTGGGCACCCCTTTTGCCAAGCTACTCGAACTCGCAGGGGGCGTGCGTTCGGGGCGCCAGCTCAAGGCGGTGATCCCGGGCGGATCGTCGATGCCGGTCTTGCCTGCTGACATCATGATGAACACCGACATGGACTACGACTCGATCGCCAAAGCGGGCTCCATGCTCGGCTCCGGGGCGGTCATCGTCATGGATGACAGCCGCTGTATGGTCAAGAGCCTGCTGCGCTTGTCGTACTTTTATATGCACGAAAGCTGCGGCCAGTGCACGCCCTGTCGCGAAGGTACCGGCTGGCTCTGGCGTATGGTGCATCGGATTGAGCACGGGCAGGGCCGGGAAAGCGACCTTGAATTGCTCAACTCCGTGTCGGACAACATCCAGGGCCGCACCATATGCGCCCTGGGTGATGCGGCCGCGATGCCGGTGCGGGCCATGATCAAGCATTTCCGCGCCGAGTTCGAGCATCACATTACGCACAAGACCTGCATGGTCCCGGTCTACGCCTGAGCGCAGCAAAGCGAGAGCACACACCATGGTTGAAATTCAGCTCGACGGACAGAAGGTGGAAGTACCCGAGGGCAGCACGGTGATGCACGCCGCCGAAAAGGTGGGCACCTTCGTACCGCATTTTTGCTACCACAAGAAGCTCAGCATCGCGGCCAACTGCCGCATGTGCCTGGTTGATGTGGAAAAGGCCCCCAAACCAATGCCTGCCTGCGCCACCCCGGTCACTCAAGGCATGGTGGTGCACACCAAGAGTGAGAAGGCCATCAAGGCGCAGAAAAGCGTGATGGAGTTCCTTCTGATCAACCACCCACTCGATTGCCCCATTTGTGATCAGGGCGGCGAGTGCCAATTACAGGATCTGGCGGTCGGCTACGGCGGTAGCGGTTCCCGCTATGCCGAGGAAAAACGGGTGGTCCTGCACAAGGATGTGGGCCCGCTGATCAGCATGGAGGAGATGGGCCGCTGCATACACTGCACCCGCTGTGTTCGCTTTGGCCAGGAGATGGCCGGTGCCATGGAACTGGGTATGTCGCACCGTGGCGAACATTCCGAGATCGAGACTTTTGTGGGCATGTCAGTCGATTCGGAGTTGTCGGGAAATATGATCGACATCTGTCCGGTCGGCGCACTGACCAGCAAGCCCTTTCGATACAGTGCCCGCACCTGGGAGTTGTCTCGTCGCAAGTCGATCAGCCCGCACGACTCGACTGGCTCTAATTTGGTGGTCCAAGTCAAGCACAACCAGGTCATGCGGGTGTTGCCCCTGGAAAACGAGGAAGTCAACGAGTGCTGGATTGCTGACCGTGATCGCTTTTCGTACGAGGCGCTCGCGGGCGATGAGCGCCTGACGGGGCCGATGATCAAGCAAGGCGGACAATGGCGCGAGGTTGATTGGCAAACCGCGCTTGAGTATGTGAGCAACGGTTTTCGGCAAATCAGCCGTGATCATGGCCCGACGAGTCTGGGCGCTCTGGTCAGTCCGCACAGTACGCTCGAAGAGTTGTACCTGGCCGGTTTGCTCATGCGACGCCTGGGCAGCGACAACATCGACCACCGGCTGCGCTGTGCCGACTTTTCTGCCGCCCCGGGGGTGCGCTGGCTCGGCACTTCAATCGCCTCCTTGTCAGCGATGCAGACCGTCTTGGTGGTCGGATCGAATTTACGCAAAGACCATCCTTTGTTTGCTTTGCGTATCCGGCAAGCTGCCCGGGCGGGGGCGACCGTCATGAGCCTCAATGGCTCAAGGCAGCTCGCTCACAAGGACGCGTGGGCGCTGCCTGTGCGCCACAGCTGGCTGGCCGATGCAAGCCACTGGCAGGCGGCCTTGGTTGAAATTGCGTCGGCGCTGTCTCAAATGACAGCCTCCTCCTTGCCTGAGGGCGTACCTGCGGTGCAGCCGTCTGAGCAGGCCCGCCAGATGGCGCAGGCCTTGCAGTCCGGTGAGCGCAAGGCCATCGTCCTGGGCAATGCGGCAGCCCACCATGCGCAGGCCTCCAATTTGTTGGCCTTGTGCGCCTGGATCGCAGCCCAGACCGGTGCCCGCGTGGGTTACCTGACCGAGGCGGCCAACACGGTTGGGGCGCAGTGGGTCGCGGCCCAGCCGCAAAGTGGCGGCTTGAATGCGTCGCAGATGCTCGGTGGCGCCCTCAAGGCGGCGCTCTTGCTCAATATCGAGCCCCTCGTCGATTCAGCAGCGGGGCCTACCGCTCGGCAAGCGCTCTCCAGGGCTGAGATGGTGGTTTCCTTGAGTCCCTTCCGGGCCAATATGGATCTGGCCGATGTCCTGCTCCCGATTGCTGCCTTTACCGAGACCCCTGGCACCTTCGTCAATGCAGAGGGACGCGTGCAGGGCTTTCATGCCGTGGTCAAGCCGCCGGGGCAGTCCCGGCCGGCCTGGAAGGTGTTGCGGGTACTCGGGCAGATGCTGGAGTTACCGGGCTTTGAGGCCGAGTCGGCTGCCGATGTCTTGGCCCAGGCCATAGGCCCGGCCGTCGAAGGCGCGCGCTTTGTACCGGCCGAGCGCCTGAGCAATGCAGCAGTTTTTGACCCGGCCCGGCTCACGGCGCCGGCGGCGGAGCCGGTTACGGCAGCGATTTACCAGCTCGATGGCATTGTGCGTCGCGCAGCGTCGCTGCAATTGACCGTCGACGCCCGGGCGAGCCTGACTTCGGCTGCTGCGCAAGGGGTGCTCGCATGATCGACAGCCTTTATCTGGCGGGGCAGGGCCTGCTGGGCACCACGCTCTGGCCGGTGGTCTGGACGCTGATCAAGATCGTGGCGGTGCTCTTGCCGCTGATGGGGTGTGTGGCCTACCTCACACTGTGGGAGCGCAAGGCCATTGGCTTTACCCAGGTGCGTCTGGGCCCCAACCGCGTGGGCCCTGGTGGCTTGCTGCAACCCATTGCCGATGCGCTCAAGCTGCTGACCAAGGAAATCATCATGCCCGCTGCGGCGAGCAAGGGCTTGTTCGTGCTGGGGCCGATCATGACCATCATGCCGGCCTTAGCGGCCTGGGCGGTGATTCCCTTCGGGCCTGATGTGGCTCTGGCCAACATCAATGCGGGCTTGCTTTTCCTTATGGCGATCACCTCGCTAGAGGTGTACGGCGTGATCATCGCGGGCTGGGCATCGAACTCCAAGTACGCTTTTTTAGGTGCGCTGCGCGCCTCGGCCCAGATGGTCAGTTACGAGATTGCCATGGGCTTTTGCCTGGTGGTGGTCCTCATGGTTTCAGCCAGCCTGAACATGACCGACATCGTGATGGGACAGGCCAAGGGCACGGGGGCAGACATGGGCCTGGGCTTTCTGTCCTGGAATTGGCTGCCGCTGCTGCCGATTTTTCTGGTGTATTTCATTGCGGGTTTGGCCGAGACCAACCGCCACCCCTTCGATGTGGTCGAGGGCGAATCAGAGATTGTGGCCGGCCATATGGTTGAGTACTCGGGAATGGCCTTTGCCATGTTCTTCCTGGCCGAGTACGCCAACATGATTCTGGTCTCTGTGCTGTGCGTGATCATGTTCCTCGGCGGATGGTTGCCGCCGGTGGAGGCGCTGGCCTGGATCCCGGGATGGATTTGGCTTGGACTCAAGACCTTTGTGGTGGTGACGCTCTTCCTTTGGGTGCGAGCCACATTTCCGCGTTTTCGTTATGACCAGATCATGCGCCTGGGCTGGAAGATCTTTATCCCGGTCACCCTGGTCTGGTTGGTGGTGGTGGCCGTTTGGATGCACACCCCCCTGAATAGCTGGAAGTGATCATGCGCCTCGGAACACCTGGGACTCTCTGATATGACCACACAGACTTTGCCCCCTTCGTCCTTCTCCTGGAAAGACTTTATCTCCAGCTTCATGTTGACCGAGCTGTTCAAGGGCATGGCCCTGACCGGCAAGTACATGTTCAGCCGCAAGATCACGGTCCAGTTCCCTGAGGAGAAGACGCCGTTGTCGCCTCGTTTTCGGGGCCTGCACGCTCTGCGACGCTACGAAAACGGTGAGGAACGATGCATTGCCTGCAAATTGTGTGAGGCAGTCTGCCCGGCGCTGGCCATCACGATCGAATCGGATGTGCGCGACGATGGCAGTCGGCGCACCACGCGCTATGACATTGACCTGACCAAGTGTATTTTTTGCGGTTTCTGCGAAGAAAGCTGCCCGGTCGATTCAATTGTTGAGACGCATATCCTCGAGTACCACGGCGAAAAGCGTGGCGACCTGTATTTCACCAAGGACATGCTCCTGGCCGTCGGGGACCGTTACGAAGCAGAGATTGCAGCCAACAAGGCCGCTGATGCCAAGTACCGGTAAACCGATGCAAGCAAACAGTCCTCCGAGTCCCCGATGGCCAGCAGCCCCGGCCGACCGAAAGAAGCCCGATCCATGGATGTCCAAACTGCTCTTTTTTATGCCTTCTCCGCGATTTTGCTGTTTGCAGCGTTTCGCGTGATCACGGCGCGCAACCCTGTCCATGCGGCCTTGTATCTGGTGCTGGCTTTCTTCCAGGCTGCCGCTTTGTGGCTGTTGCTCAAGGCCGAGTTCTTGGCCATTACCCTGGTGCTCGTTTATGTCGGCGCGGTGATGGTGCTTTTCCTTTTCGTGGTGATGATGCTCGACATCAATCTCGACAGCATGCGCAAGGGCTTTTGGAAGCACTTTCCCCTGGCGGCCTTGATGGGGGCGGTTATCGCCTTGGAGATGGCCGCGGTCCTGCTCGGTGGTTTTCGGGTCACCTCGCCGCCGGCTGACGCGCTGCTTAGCTTGGCTGCGGCTGATTACTCCAACACCCGCGAGCTGGGCAAGGTGCTCTACACCGAGTACCTGCTGCCCTTGCAGGCTGCGGCCGCCTTGCTCCTGGTGGCGATCATCGCCGCCATCGCCCTGACCCTGCGCGAGCGCAAGGATTCCAAATCGATCGATCCGTCCCTACAGGTGCGGGTCAAACGAGCCGATCGCGTGACTCTACTCAAGATAAACCCGAGTTCGATGGCTCCGCCTTCCGCCGAACCTGCGCCAGCCGAGGAGAAAAAACCATGATTTCCCTCGGGCACTTCCTCGCGCTAGGTGGGCTGCTGTTCGCCCTTTCGGTTATCGGTATCTTTCTGAACCGCAAGAACCTGATCGTCTTGCTCATGGCCATCGAACTGATGCTGCTGGCTGTGAACATGAATTTCGTTGCTTTCTCCTACTACCTTGGAGATATGGCCGGGCAGATTTTTGTTTTCTTCATCCTCACGGTTGCGG
>Ga0194116_10002438_pt1 | contig 24115 bp, 23 predicted proteins | sample TA2MahsurfametaG_4_FD_148617 | JGI IMG/M metagenome (GOLD analysis project Ga0194116, IMG submission 148617) | Freshwater microbial communities from Lake Tanganyika, Tanzania - TA2015008 Mahale S9 surface | ecosystem: Environmental > Aquatic > Freshwater > Lake | place: Tanzania: Lake...
AAAAAGCAGCAGATCCTGGACAACAAGAAAAAACAGATGCAGCAAAACCAACTTATGTTCCAACAGATAAACCCAAAAAAATGAAAGAAGAATTAGACTTACAAGAAGTAAAAGATAGACCAGGAAAAGGTAGTGGAACTAAAGATGCTTGCTATCACAAAGTAAAGTCACGCTACAGCGTATGGCCAAGTGCATATGCATCTGGAGCACTTGTGAAGTGTCGTAAAGTTGGTGCAGACAACTGGGGAACCAAGTCAGAAGAAATAACATTAGATCAAATAATTTTGGGAGAGGAGAAGTGTGGTAAAGGTATGTATTGGTGTAATACAAATAAAGAGTGCAAACCATTACCAAAAGGATTTGATGTTCCTGGACAAAAACTAAAACCAACAGAGGTTGGTATTGGTAAACCTGTAGCAGAAGGAAAGAAATGCAATCACACTAAAAAAGGAAAAACATGCCCCATACATGGAAAGGATGACTGTTCGATGTATGAAGCCAAAGATCATGAATATTCTATGGCTAGATCCGAACTTAAAACTATTGTTGATGCAGTAAAAAGACTTCAGATGAAAGTTGGGAAGGGTGAAGGTAATCTAGAAGCGTGGGTGCAATCAAAGATTACTAAAGCAGCAGATTACATTGATACTGCAGCAGACTATGTTAATAGTGGCGAAATGTCTAAAGATGAAATTGCTGCCTCAGTAAGAAGAAAAAGAAAAAAAGATCCAGTAGCAAACAGAAAAGGTAAAGGAGGAGCTCCAATCATGTCTTCTAATAAAATTGATGAAGGTCTTTTGGATAAACTGAGAGGAAGAAAGCAAATAGGAACTACTGGGTCTGGTGGCAAAGTAATGATTTCAACTAGATCAAAACCATCAACAGTTACATATGGTGGTCAAACATCTGATCAAATTAGAGCGGCAAACAAGCAGAAAAAAATAGATGCGCTGAGAAAAGATAAAGTTAAAAAAGGGGAATATGATGATCCTTGGCTAAAATCTTCTCCAGCAGCAGAAAGAAGAGTGCATTATCAGCAGCTGCGCGGAGAAGAAGTTGGTGAAGCGTGTTGGGATGGTTATAAAAGAAAAAAGGGAACCAAAAAATTTACTCCAGGATCTTGTGTAAAAGAAGAAAATAAACCAACAAATCCAAAACTGTGGTCTAGAGCGGTTTCTATGGCCAAGAAAAAGTTTGATGTCTATCCGAGTGCTTATGCAAATGGATGGGCTTCAAAATGGTATAAGTCTAAAGGTGGTGGATGGAAATCAGTTTCTGAGGAAGTCATTGATGAAGCAACTAGAATTCCTTCTGATAATGGCAATTTAATTATGGTTATTGCAATGTGGAGAGGAAAGAGTTATGCACTAAAGATGTTTTTCCCCCAAATCAAAGTTCCAACTAAAAAAGAAGTTGAAGAGCAAATTCAAAAGGTCTATCCTGGAGCAAAAGTTTCCTACTTTAAAGCAACAGAACAAGAACCCGGTCAACCATTTTTGTATGTGAGTGGCGGTGGCAATCGCGGAAAAATTGGGCCAAATATGAATTATGTAAAACCAATGGGAGAAGAAGTTGAAGTTGACGAAGATTGGCAATCAGTCAATCGTAAAGATAAAACTGATGGTATGAGTAAAGCAGCAGTAGATGCATATCTCCGTGAAAATCCCAAATCTAAATTAAAAACGGCAGTTACTGAGAAAAAACCAACTGGTAAAAGAGCTGCCCGGCGCAAATCTTTTTGTTCAAGAATGAGTGGAATGAAATCGAAGCTAACCAGTGCAAAAACTGCAAGAGATCCTGATTCAAGAATCAACAAAGCCCTTCGTCGTTGGAATTGTAACTAATGTACGGACCTATTAAAATTTTAGGAAACTCTCAACAATTATCAGGAATAGGAACGACAGTTTCAGATATTAATGGACTTGGAGCACAGTATGTTTTAATTCAACATACTGGATCTGGAAATCACTATATAATTGAACAAACTGGTGCTGGAGTCACTGTTGGAACAGTTTATATGCCGTCTGAATCATTTTTATTAATCAAAAAAGAAAGAACTAATACTATATCTGTTAATAGTGGAAATGATGTTTACGCAACTTCTGTAGTGTATCAAGGATAAAAAACATTTTATGACTGATAATGTATATCTTGGCAATCCAAACTTAAAAAAAGCTAACACGGCTATTGAATTCACTCAAGAGCAAATTGAGGAATTTATTAAGTGCAAAAATGATCCTGTTTATTTTGCAAACAATTATGTAAAAATTGTTTCTCTTGATGAAGGATTGGTTCAGTTTCATCCATATAAATTCCAAGAAAAATTAATTCGCAATTTCCATAGTAACAGATTTAACATCTGTAAGATGCCTCGTCAGACAGGCAAATCCACAACCGTAGTTTCATTCCTACTTCATTATGCTGTCTTTAATGACAATGTAAATATTGGCATTCTCGCAAACAAAGCTGCAACTGCAAGAGAACTTTTAGATCGCCTTCAAACAGCATATGAAAATCTCCCAAAATGGATGCAACAGGGTATCATCTCCTGGAATAAAGGTTCATTAGAACTTGAAAATGGATCTAAAATTTTAGCAGCATCAACCTCAGCATCTGCTGTTCGAGGAATGTCATTCAATATTATCTTTTTGGACGAATTTGCATTCGTTCCCAATCACATTGCTGATGAATTCTTTAGTTCAGTATATCCTACGATTTCTTCTGGTAAAAAAACAAAGGTAATCATCGTTTCTACCCCCAAGGGTATGAATCACTTTTATAGAATGTGGCATGATGCAGAAAGAAATCAAAGTGAATTTATACCAACGGATGTTCATTGGTCAGAAGTTCCTGGAAGAGATGCTGCATGGAAGGCTCAAACTATTGCAAACACTTCCGAGCAGCAATTTAAAGTTGAGTTTGAATGTGAATTTTTAGGATCAGTTGATACATTAATTTCGCCAACAAAATTAAGAAATTTTGTTTACGATCAACCACTGAAAAGAAGTGCTGGATTGGATGTCTATGAGTCCGTTAAAGAAGATCATGATTATATCATCACAGTGGATGTTGCAAGGGGCGTAGAGAAGGATTACTCTGCATTTGTGGTTATTGATATAACCACTTTTCCACATAAGGTTATAGCGAAGTATAGAAACAATCAGATAAAGCACATGTTGTTTCCAAGTGTTATTAATGAAGTTGCTAGAAATTACAACAATGCATTTATATTATGTGAAGTAAATGATGTTGGAGATAGTGTCGCTAGTATTTTACATTACGATTTGGAATATTCAAATCTTTTAATGTGTTCTATGAGAGGTAGAGCAGGTCAAATTGTTGGCCAAGGATTTTCTGGGAAAAAGACACAACTTGGTGTTAAGATGTCCAAGACTGTTAAAAAAGTTGGTGCTCTTAACTTAAAAACACTCATAGAAGATGATAAGTTGTTTATTAATGATTATGAAATCATTAGTGAACTAACTACATTCATACAAAAAAATAATTCATTTGAGGCAGAAGAAGGTTGCAATGATGACTTGGCAATGTGTTTAGTAATCTATGCATGGTTAGTCGCTCAAGATTACTTTAAAGAACTTACAGATCAAGATGTAAGAAAGAGGTTATATGAAGAGCAAAAAAATCAAATAGAGCAAGATATGTCACCATTTGGATTTTTAAATGATGGGATACATGATGATGATGTTAGTTTTGTAGATTCAAATGGCGATAGATGGCATTCCGATCCTTATGGAGAAATGTCATATATGTGGGAATATATGTAATGGATGATGATATAGATTTAGATGGTCAAATTAGATTGAGTCATCTTTTATTGAATGACAGACGATGTAGATCTTGTGGAGAACTCAAAAATTTAATAGAAAGTTTTTATAGAACAAGAAAAGATAGAGGCCCAGTTCCTTCTTCATACTCTTATGAATGTAAGGATTGTACGATAGAGAGAATTAAAAAGACAAGAAAATATAGAGATACATATTCAAATCAACACATTGAGTGGATGTATCCAGATTGGTAGTTGTTCATACCATGTTTCCCCACTTGAAAAGTACTTTTTTCTAAATATTAGTAGGTTACTGAATATGTTTTAAGGAGACATCCAAATGGCATTAGGTCTAGTTTCTCCAGGTATACTTGTCAGAGAAGTTGACAGGACAGTAGGAGCTGTAGATGCATCTTTCAGCGTTACAGGTGCATTTGCAGGCCCATTCTCAAAAGGTCCGGTAGAGGATCCACAATCACTATCTAGCGAAGCACAATTAATCGCTGGATTTGGTCTTCCTAGTATGGAAGATAACCATTACGAATACTGGTGGAGTGCATCAAACTTCCTTGGATATGGAGGTTCACTTCAATTGGTAAGATGTGATGGAGATAATTTAAAAAATGCTAATGCTGGAGTAGCAGCAGCATCAACCGATCTAAAAATTAAAAATTTTAGTGATTACTCAGAAACTCATTCTTATGCAACTTCCTGGTTCTTTGCATCTAAAAATCCAGGAACATGGGCAAACGATCTTAAAATTTGTGTCATCGACGCATACGCAGATCAAATTATTGGCATCAATACTACAAGTTTGGCTGGGGTTGGGGCTACTGTAGGTTATGGAGTTACAATTGCTCTAAGTGGCAATCATGCTGTTTCAGGAGCTGTAGTTTCTTTAAATGGTTCATATTTAAAAGGAATTATTGTTGGTGTCAACACTTCAGCAACAGGAAGTTCAACCATTGATGTTAAAATTCTTGGTAGAGTTTCTGCTGGCGGAACATTTACTGCCGAAGAGTACAAAGAAAATAGCAAATTTGAAATCAAAGTAGGCAATTCAATTAACTTTGTAAATGGTGGTGATGATGCAGCACCTCAAAATGTTGGAAGTGTAGTTACTGCTGCTACGGTCTCAGATTGGTATGATCAACAAACACTTGGTTTGACAAATGGAACAGTATTCTGGAAGAATATTGCAGATAAACCAAAGACTTCACAGTATGCACTTGATAGATCTTCAGCAAATGATCAAATTCATGTTGTTGTAGTTGATGATAAGGGAAAAATTACTGGGGTTGCTGGAAATATTCTTGAGAAGAATCTTTTCTTATCAAAGGCTTCTGATACTAAAGATCAAAATGTTCTCGTATATTATAAGGATTGGTTGGCAAGAAATTCCGCAAATCTTTATGCAGGCAAATCTTTAGCAACTGCAGCAAATACAACTCATGAAATCTACCCTGCTTGCACTGGATTTGAATCTGGAACATTTACTCCTGTGGGCCTTTCTGATGGTGATTATGGATTAGAAACTCAAGGTGTAACTTTTAATGGCATTGGTTCCGTTAATATTTCTTTAGATGGTGGTAAAGACTATTCAACTGGTTCTGCTGGTGTTACTAATGAAGGTGGTTTTGAAGTTCAACTTGACGATGTAATGCCTTCTTATGCACTCTTTGAGCAAGAAAGTCAATTTGACATTGACTTCTTAATCATGGGCCCTGGTCTTGATAGTCTTGAAACATCTCAAGCAAAAGCAATTCGTCTCATGGACATTGCTACTGCAAGAAAAGATTGTATTGCATGTATCTCCCCATATAGAGGAGCAGTTGTCAACAAGAGTAGTATCAATGCTGCAAGAGATGCAGTCTTAGAATTCTTTGCACCACTACCTTCATCATCATATGCAGTATTTGATAGTGGATATAAGTACACTTATGATCGCTTTAACAATCAGTTCATTTATCTTCCACTTAATCCAGATATCGCTGGTATAATGTGTAGAAGTGAGTTAACATCATACGCATGGTACTCACCTGCAGGTGTTCAAAGAGGTAATATTAATAATGTTATCAAACTTGCGTACAATCCACCTAAATCACATAGAGATGCTCTTTATGTCAATAGAATTAATCCAGTAATCTTTAATCAAGGTGGTGGGTTCATTCTCTTTGGCGATAAAACCGCATTATCTTATGCATCAGCATTTGATAGAATCAATGTTCGTCGCTTGTTCTTAGTTGTTGAGAAAGCAGTAGAAAGAGCAGCCAGAACACAACTCTTTGAGTTCAACGATTCTATTACTAGATCTGCCTTTATTAATATTGTTTCTCCATATCTCCGCGATGTCCAAGCAAAGCGTGGTATTACTGATTTCTTACTCGTATGTGATGGATCTAACAATACTGCAGATGTAATTGACAGAAATGAATTTGTTGCTGACATATACATCAAACCAGCAAGATCTATTAATTTCATTGGTCTTACATTCGTTGCAACAAGAACTGGTGTTTCATTTGGCGAAGTTGTTGGTACTGTTTGATGGTAATTATGAATAAATACAATCATAAGGAGGTTTAAAAATGGCAGTACGAGATTGGACAAGACCAACAATTAACAGTAGATCTCTCACAGACTTTAGAGCTGCTTTTACTGGTGGTGGTGCCAGACCTAATTTATTTGAAGTTGGTTTGACATGGCCAACTGATGTGGTTCCTTCAACTGGATCCGCAGCTATTCCTCTTGCAGATCGCGGAGCACTAGTTGGTGGTGGTGTACCAGCATTCTTGTGTAAAGCAGCTCAATTACCAGCGGCAATTAATGGTGTTGTTGAGGTTCCTTTTCGCGGAAGAATGTTAAAAATTGCTGGCGATAGAACTTTTGAACCTTGGACAATTACAGTAATTAATGAAACTAATTTTGCTTTAAGAGCGGCATTTGAACGCTGGGTTAACTACATGGCCACTGCTGACTCTGGACAAGGTACAGTTAATCCGGCAGATTATCAATGCGATCTACAGGTTCACCAACTTGGAAAAGCTCCATACCCAATCACTGGAGGTCGGGCAGATGTTGAAGGAGCAGATATTCCTAGATTGAGAACTTATAGATTTTATTCATGTTTTCCAACATCAGTTTCTCAAATTGATCTTGCATATGATTCAAATGATACTATCGAAGAATTTACTGTAGAGTTTGCAGTTCAATGGTGGGAAGCTGATGGCAACGGTGGCGCTGCTATTGGTATTGAATAATACATAAAAAAATTACTACTTAAAAGAGGTAAAAATGGCTATAACACCTTGGGTTCCCCTAGATTCTCAGACAAGAGGTCTTGCAGACTTCAGAGCTCAGCTTGGAACTGGTGGAGCTAGACCCAACTTATACGAATGTGACATTGTTTTTCCAGGAGGGGTTATTGATGTCGCTGGAGATGTTCGTGTTGCTGATACTCGTTTTATGATTAAAGCCGCTGCTTTACCGGCAGCAAATGTTGGAAGTATTGAGGTTCCATATATGGGTATGCAATTTAAAGTTGCTGGTGATAGAACATTTGATCCATGGACAATTACCGTAATTAATGATACAACTTTTGATATTAAAGGCGCGTTTGAAAGATGGGCTAACTTTATCAATGCTGCTGGTGCTAGATCAGGTCTTTCCAATCCACAGGAAAACATTGCTCCAATTAGTAATGGTTATTCTGCTCAGATGACAGTATGGCAATTGGTAAAAAGTGCTCCTGGCGGCGGCGGCGCGGCTGTTTATAATATTGATCCTGCCGCCAATATATTAACCACCAAAAGAGGATATCAACTTCATGGATGTTGGCCATCAAATGTGAGCGCAATTGATCTTGCATATGATTCAAATGATACTGTTGAAGAATTTACTGTAGAACTTCAAGTTTCTTGGTGGGAAGCAGCAAGCTTCGGAGATGGCGCAGACGCTCCAGAAGCGCCTGGAACAGGTGGTCAGGTATTCTCAGTCAACTAATTTTTCTACTTATAAATATAAAGAAACAGTTTTATATTTACAAAAGTGGCAAAATTATTTGGTTTTTCAATTGAAGATGATGGCAATGTAAGTCCTTCTACGGTCTCCCCCGTTCCTCAAAATAATGAGGACGGGGTTGATCATTATTTAACAAGCGGATTTTTCGGTTCTTATGTAGATATTGAAGGTGTCTATAGAACTGAATTCGACTTAATTAAAAGATATAGAGAAATGGCACTTCACCCAGAAGTAGATGGTGCCATAGAGGATATTGTTAATGAAGCAATTGTATCTGACACAAATGACACTCCGGTAGAAATTGAATTATCAAATCTAAATGCAAGTGATGGTATTAAGCAAAAGATAAGAGACGAATTTAAACATATATTAGATTTACTCGACTTTGATAAAAAATCGCATGAAATTTATAGGAATTGGTATGTTGATGGCAGACTTTTTTATCATAAAGTTATTGACTTAAAAAAACCTCAAGAAGGAATTCAAGAAATTCGTTATATTGATTCAATGAAAATTCGTTATGTTCGTCAATTGAAGAAATCAACGGGAAATAATAAAGCAAACACCGCTAATAATTTTTTAAATAATCTAAAGGTTCAGCAGAACCCAATGAATTATGCTTTTCCAGAAATTGAAGAGTATTTTATGTACAATCCAGGTCTTTCATATCCAACAGGACAAGGCCCTGGTGCAATGAGTGCCGGATCAGGTTCATCTCAAGGAATTAAGATGACAAGAGATTCAATCACATATTGTACATCTGGATTAGTAGACAGAAATAAAGGCACTACTCTTTCATATTTGCACAAAGCAATTAAGGCTTTAAACCAACTCAGGATGATTGAAGACTCTCTGGTTATCTACCGTTTGTCTCGTGCTCCAGAAAGAAGAATTTTCTACATTGATGTTGGCAATCTTCCTAAAGTAAAAGCGGAACAATATCTCAGAGATACAATGATGAGATATCGCAACAAACTTGTTTATGATTCATCGACTGGAGAAATTCGTGATGATAAAAAGTTTATGGCAATGCTTGAGGATTTTTGGCTTCCTCGCCGTGAAGGTGGTAGAGGTACTGAAATTAGCACACTTCCTGGTGGACAAAACCTTGGAGAAATTACTGATATTGAATATTTTAAAAAGAAACTTCAAAATGCACTTAATGTTCCAACTTCTCGTGGAGATGGAGAAGGTGGTTTCAATCTCGGAAGATCGTCAGAAATACTTCGTGACGAATTAAAATTTAGCAAATTTGTAGGACGCTTGAGAAAAAGATTCTCAAATATGTTCAATGATATGCTCAAAACTCAATTGATTCTCAAAAATATTGTCACTCCAGAAGATTGGGAGAAAATGAGTGAGCACATTCAATATGATTTCTTATATGATAATCATTTTGCTGAACTTAAAGAATCAGAACTTCTCAATGAAAGATTAAGTATGGTTCAAATTGCAGAACCATATGTAGGTAAATACTTCTCTCAAGATTATTTAAGAAGAAAAATTCTTCGTCAAACTGATCAAGAAATTGTTGAGCAAGATTTACTTATTCAAAAAGAAATTGAAGAAGGAATTATTCCAGATCCTAATGCAATGATTGATCCAACAACAGGACAACCAATGGATCCAAATGCAATGGCAATGCAAGGAAATGTTCCCCAAGGGCCTGGCGCAATGGATCTTGGTGCTCCAGTTATGGAACCAGATTTACAAAGTGATGCAAGATCGACTGAACCACCACAAATTAAAATACCTAAAGGTGGTGAAATTTGATAAATAAAGGGAGTTAATTCATTTTTTAATTATATGGACGATTTATTGGATGCGATTATTTCTGATGGAACACCTTCAGAAATCAGTGATAAAATTAAAGATGCTCTGTTTACAAAATCTGCAGAAAAAATTGATGCATTAAGACCCTCTGTTGCCAGTGCTATGTTTGACCTGCAAGGACAAGCAGAAGAAGAATGATCGATAAATAATTATTAAACACAATTAGAATAATGCAAAGAACAAAAATCCTTGGGAGTGAAGAAGCACTTTCTACATCAGCTGGGGCTGCTTCAAGTATTGCCCAAGCAACTTGTGTAAGATTATACAATGGATCTGGCGGCCCAGCTACAGTTAGTATTTCTACTTCTGTTGGTGCCGGAACTACATTCCAAATTACTATGGCTAATGCATCAGTTGAATTTTTAGAAAAACTTCCAACTGATGTAATCTTTGCATCTTCGACATCAGTAAAAGCTGCCAAAGTAGGATTTACCAACTAAGAACCATGAAACTCATCAGAGAAGAAATCGAAAAAGTTGAAGTTCTCACTGAGGGGACTGGAAAAGAATCAAGACTTTACATTAAAGGCCCATTCTTACAAGCGGAATGCGTCAATCGCAATGGCCGTATGTATCCCATGCCAATTATGGAAAGGGAAGTGAAGCGTTATAGTGAGCAATATGTTGAAAAAGGTCGTGCTCTTGGTGAACTTGGACATCCAGACGGCCCGACTGTAAATCTTGATCGCGTTTCTCATAAAATTGTAGAACTTTACCGTGAAGGTAATAATTTCATTGGTAAGGCACAAATTCTTTCAACTCCAATGGGCAAAATTGCCGAGTCACTTCTCAAAGATGGAGTAACTCTTGGAGTTTCTTCTCGTGGTATTGGTTCTCTTAGAGAAAATAACAAAGGTTATAAAGAAGTTGGCGAAGATTTTATGCTTGCCACTGCTGCTGATATTGTTGCTGATCCATCTGCACCTGATGCTTTTGTTCAGGGAATTATGGAAGGGAAAGAATGGATTTGGGATGGTGGCATCCTAAGAGAGAGATCAGCAGAAAGAGCATATAAGAGAATTAATACTCTTGTCGATCAAAGAAAATTAGAAGAACATAAGATCGAATTGTTCACGGATTTTCTAAATTCACTATAATTAGTGTAATTTATTAAATTATAAATAAATATAGATTAAATTTACTAAGGTTAATCGGAGAGTTCAAATGTCTCGTGGAGATTTACAAGAAATGGAAGTAGGCACTAAGCAATCCAAATCTGCCGTCAATGCCGGTGCTAAGCCAGCAGAAGCAATGCCTAAGTTGTCAACAGGAATTCCTGATGGACAAACTGGCGGATGGGAAGATCTTGGAGGCCCAACACCCGAAAATTATAGACCAGATGATAGTTCTGCAGAATTGAAAGATCCTGGTACAAAACTAAAGTCTGTTAGTGCTGTAACCAAAGGCACTAAAGCTGCTGATCCTATGAAGGGTCTTAAGAAAGGTGATGCTGTTAAAGAAGAGACTGAAGATGATGAAGAATTGATTGACGAAGAGTCAATTGAAGAGGAAGAAGAAATCGTATCTGAAGCAGAGAAAAAATCTGAAGAAGATGAGGATGAGGAAGGTGAAGAAGATGAAGAAGATGAAGACGAAGAAGATGAAAAGAAAATGAAGAAGGAAGAGTATGATATCGAAGAAGATATCAATGCTCTCTTCAATGTTGGTGAAGAAGAACTCTCCGAAGAGTTTAAAGAAAAAGCAAAAACAGTTTTTGAAGCAGCACTGAACTCAAAGGTTTCAGAAATTCGTAAATCTCTTGAAGAGCATTATGCAGTTGCTCTTGCAGAAGAGGTTGAAGAGATTTCAACAATGCTTCAAGAGCGTGTTGACACTTATCTTGAGTATGTTGCTGACGAGTGGATTGCAGAAAATCAACTCGCAGTAGAGTATGGAATTAAAGAAGAAATTACAGAATCATTCCTCACTGGAATGAAGAGTCTTTTTGAAGAACATTATGTATCAATCCCTGAAGATAAATATGATGTGCTTGAGAGCATGGTAGAAAAACTTGATGAAATGGAAACAAAACTCAACGAGCAGATTGAGAAGAACATCAATTTAAATAAGCGTCTCTCAGAGGCGGTTGCTGATGGTATCTTTGAACAAGTTTCTGAAGGTCTCGCAGACACTCAGAAAGAGAAGCTCGCTTCACTTGCCGAGAGTGTTGAGTTTGAAAGTGAAACAGCATATCGTGAAAAATTGGAGACTTTGAAGGAATCATATTTTCCTTCAAGAGTAGTATCTCCATCGGCAAAGACTGAAACACTTTCTGAAGGAGTAGACATTGGTTCTGAATACCAATCACATTCAGATACAATGAATGCTTACTTGAGAACTCTTTCAGCAGTTGCTAAGAAATGAATTTAATAGTATTCAAACAAAAACAAACACACTTTTAAAGAGGTAAACGCAAATGTTCAGTAACGAGCAATTGCAGGAAAAGTGGGCACCCCTTCTCGATTATGATGGTCTTGATTCAATCAAAGATTCACATCGTAGGGCTGTAACCGCTCAACTGCTAGAGAACCAAGAAAGATATTTGAGAGAGCAAAGTGCTTTCTCTTCAGGTGGTTTCTTGACCGAAACCCCAACCGTTAACACCAATTCAGCTCCTGGAGCTAATGGTTTTAGTGGTGACGCTGCTGCTGGTGGCCCAGTTGCTGGTTTTGACCCTGTTCTGATTTCATTAATCAGACGCTCAATGCCAAATTTGGTCGCATATGACCTCGCTGGCGTACAACCAATGACCGGTCCTACAGGACTGATCTTCGCAATGCGCTCCCGCTACGAAGATCAGAACGGTACTGAAACATTCTATGATGAAGTAAATACCGCATTCTCTGGTCAACCAAGCGACTTCAGTGCAAATGATTTCTCTGATGCAACTGCTGGTATGGGTACTACTGCCCAGGCAGGAACCAACCCAGGCATTCTCAACCCAGTTGGCGCTGGTCAATCAACCAACTATAATGTTGGTCAGGGTATGAGAACTGAAGATTCAGAAGCACTTGGCACTGGTGGTGCTCAGTTCAACGAAATGGCATTCTCAATCGAGAAAGTTCTCGTTGAAGCAAAGTCAAGAGCTCTGAAAGCAGAATACAGCCTTGAGCTTGCTCAGGATCTGAAGGCAATTCATGGTTTGAATGCAGAAGCAGAACTCGCTAACATTCTGTCTAGCGAAATTCTTGCTGAAATCAACCGTGAAGTCATCAGAACCATCTATAAGGTTGCTGAGCAAGGCGCTGCTGTTAATACCGCTACCGCTGGTACTTTCGACCTCGATGTTGACTCAAACGGTCGTTGGTCAGTTGAGAAGTTTAAGGGTCTTCTTTTCCAAATCGAGCGCGATGCTAACGCAATCGCACAAAGAACTCGTAGAGGAAAGGGCAACATCATCATGTGTTCAGCAGATGTTGCTTCAGCTCTTAGCATGGCTGGTGTACTCGATTACACCCCTGCACTCAACGCTAACCTCAATGTAGATGATACCGGTAATACTTTTGCTGGTGTTCTTCTTGGTAAGTTCCGCGTATACATTGACCCATATGCTGCTAATGTATCCGCTAACCAGTACTATGTTGTAGGTTATAAGGGTTCTTCACCTTATGACGCTGGTCTCTTCTATTGCCCATATGTTCCTCTCCAAATGGTTCGTGCCGTTGGTGAGAACACCTTCCAGCCAAAAATCGGATTTAAGACTCGTTATGGTCTTGTTGCAAATCCATTCGCTGAAGGAACCGACAAGGGTCTTGGAAGACTTCAAGTTAACGCAAACCGTTACTACAGAAGAGTTAAGGTTGCTAACCTTATGTGATCCAATTCACAACTCAATCAAGAGGGTCTTCGGGCCCTCTTTTTTTTGTCTAAATAATTCAAAAATGGCATTCTCTCCAAATTCACCACTTTCAAAGCAGATAGAAAACAAAAATTTTCTATCTCCGATTGGATTTAGGTTTTCGTTAACAAGAGCACCAAAGGTTGATTTCTTTTCAAATAAAGCAAATATACCTGATTTAACTTTAGGAACTGCGATTCAACCAACTCCGTACAGGGATATGGATATTCCTGGAGATAAAATTGTTTTTGGAGATTTTAATCTTTCATTTATTATAGATGAAGATTTTGAAAATTATCTAGAAATTCACAATTGGATTCGCAGTCTTGGATACCCAAGAGACATGGGAGAATATTATCGTTTATTAAGACAGAGAAAGGAAACATTAAATGTAAATGCAGAACTTCCAAATATATTTTCTGATGGGAGTTTATTTATTTTGAATAGTAGTTACAATATAAGCATGGAAATTAGATTTGAAAATCTTTTCCCTTATACACTACAAACTTTAGATTTTGATGCTACGATGACAGATGTAGAATACTTTACATCTGAAGTTGGTTTCAAGTATACTATGTTTGAGCTATATGATCCCCAAGGTAATCGTCTCTCATGAATCTTGAACTTATACAAAAAATGTGGGAAAAAGACTCTGTAATTGATCCCGATAATTTGCATACAGAGTCATTAAATATTCCCGTTCTTCATGCAAAATATTTTGATTTGTATAATAACATTATACTTTTAAGAAAAAAAGCAGAGCAACAAAAAAGAAACATTCGTCACGAAAGGTATGAATATTATGCTGGAAAAGCAGATCCTGATGTTTATGTGGAAAATCCATTCCCTAAAAAAATTAGGGATAAAGACACTATGCAAAAATACTTGGATGCAGATGAAAAACTTTCTGTAGTTTGCCTCAAAATAGATTACTACGATACAATGCTTACTTATATTGAAAGTATTTTAAAAGTAATACAAAATAGAACCTATCAAATTAAAAATGCAATTGAGTTCATGAGGTTCCAATCTGGTCTTGGATAGGAGAAATAAATAACATTACACATTTGTTATTGATGTAATGTCAGATCTTGTAATTTCGAAAGCGAATGAAGTTTTTTTAAAGATAAAAACAGAACCTCACATTGAATACGAACTGAGAGATCATTTTAAATTCGAGGTTCCAAATGCAAAGTTCATGCCCCAGTACCGTGGAAGGAATTGGAACGGGGAAATTCATTTATTTGATAGTAGATCAAAGCAAATATATGTAGGTCTTTTAGATAAACTTGTTAATTTTTGTGAGCAGTACGGATATAATTACAAGTTTGAGGAAAATAAATTTTACGGACTTCCTTTTGAGATTAATGAAAACATCTCTTATGAAGGGGTAAAGGATTATATGAAATCTATTTGCACTCACTCTCCACGTGAATATCAAGTAGAAGGTGTTTATGATGCGTTAAGACATAATCGAAAGCTACTGATAAGTCCCACTGCATCAGGCAAATCTCTGATGATTTATTCATTAGTGAGATACTATGTAGATAAACACGAAAAAATACTTTTAGTTGTTCCAACGACTTCTCTTGTAGAACAAATGTACAAGGATTTCCAGGATTATGGTTGGGATGCTGAGTCATATTGTCACCGTATCTATTCGGGCAGAGAAAAAACAAATGAATATCCAGTAACAATTACAACTTGGCAATCAATTTATAATTTGGATCGTTCATTCTTTGAAAATTATAATGTAATTATAGGCGATGAAGCTCATTTATTCAAGAGTAAATCTTTGATAAGTATCATGTCTAAAGCACATAATGCCAAATATCGTTTTGGTTTTACGGGAACTTTAGATGGAACTCAAACACATAAATGGGTTTTGGAGGGGTTGTTTGGCCCTTCATATAAGATTATTAAAACCGAAGAGTTGATGAAGCAAGGTCATCTATCTCAATTAGATATTAATTGTATCATTCTTAAGCACCCTCCCCAAAAATTTGAAACCTATGAGGATGAAATTCAATACTTAATATCTCATGAGCAGAGAAATAAATTTATTACAAATTTAACTTTAGATCTAAAGGGTAATACTCTAGTTCTTTATAGTAGGGTTTCTACACATGGCGAACCATTGTTCAATTTAATAAATACCAATAAGCGAGATGATCGTAGAGTATTTTTTATTCATGGCGGAGTTGATGCTGAAGAAAGAGAATTAGTTAGAGAAATTACAGAAAGAGAAAATAATGCGATCATTGTGGCTTCATACGGAACTTTTAGTACAGGAATTAACATTAAAAATCTACATAATGTTATTTTTGCTTCACCTTCAAAATCTAGGATTCGCAATCTCCAATCAATAGGAAGAGTTTTAAGAAAGGGGAAAAACAAAACAAAAGCAGTACTTTATGATATAGCAGATGATTGCACAACTGGTTCTAGAAAAAATTATACTTTAAATCATTTCATTGAAAGAATTAAAATCTACAATGAAGAGAAATTTAATTATGATATAATTACCGTAAAATTAAAAAAATGATAGAAGACGATTTTTATGCAACAATTAAGTTAAAAAATGGTGAAGAAATCTTTGCTAAAGTTGCACCAACAGAAGAGCAAGGGGAAACAATATTATTAATAACCAATCCAATAATTGTACATCAATTTACAGGAAGAGGTAATATTCAAGGATATAGATTAGAACCTTGGTTGAAAACAACATCGGAAGATCTTTTCATAATCAACATGAAAGATGTATTAACAATGTCAGAATCATCAAATATTGAAATGATTATGATGTATCAATCTTTTATTAGAAAAAACTTTCCAAATACTAAGAAGAAAAATCAAAATAGTGTAAACAGAAAAATGGGATATATATCCAATATCAACGATGCTAAAGATATTCTCGAAAAGCTTTATAAAAAAAGCTAATATTGTATCTTTAACCCCAACAAAGGTAGTCTACTTGTGATAATTGGTATTGTCAAGGCTTCGTTAAGATGTTATAATTCCTACATATTGAATTAGATACACTTATGCTTACAACATCAATAATGACTAAAAGAAAAAGATCAATACATTATGTAAATAACAAAGAGTTTCTGTCAGCATTAATAGATTATCGTTGCGCAGTTGCTAGAGCTGAGGCCAATGGAGATCCTAAACCACAAATTCCCCGCTACATCGGAGAGTGTTTCCTGAAGATTGCAAATCATCTTTCCTTCAAACCAAACTTCGTGAACTATATGTTCAAGGAAGATATGATTTCTGATGGGATTGAAAACTGTGTTCAGTACATTCATAACTTCAATCCAGAGAAGTCACAAAATCCCTTTGCATACTTCACACAAATCATTCACTACGCATTTCTCCGTCGTATCCAAAGAGAGAAGCGTCAGTTAGAAATTAAGAGTAAAATTCTTGAGAAAACTGGTTTTGATGAAGTGTTTTGTGACGATGGCCTTGACGGATCGAACTCTTCCGACTATAATTCCATTAAGGACGCAGTTCACTCTAAACTTCGCTATTGAATGAAAGTCGCAATTATTACCGACCAACACTTTGGAGCAAGAAAGAATTCAAAACTCTTTCATGATTATTTTCTAAAGTTCTACAAGGATATCTTTTTTCCTGCCATATTGAAGGAAGGAATTACTACTGTTGTAGATATGGGCGATACTTTTGACAGCCGTAAAGGTATTGATTTTTCCGCTTTGTCGTGGGCAAAAAATCATTATTATGATACCTTAGAAAAAATGGGTGTTGCTGTTCATACGATTGTCGGTAATCATACTGCTTATTACAAAAATACTAACGAAGTAAATGCAGTTGATTTGCTGCTTCGTGAATATGATAATGTCACGGTTTATTCAGAACCTACTGAGGTTAAACTTGGAAACCTTAAAACTCTTTTTATTCCGTGGATTAACCAAGAAAATGAAGAAAAGACTCTTAAACTTATTAAAAAAACAACTTGCCCGTGCGCGATGGGGCACCTTGAATTCCAAGGATTTAGAGTCAATAAACAAATCGTCATGGAGCATGGTTTGGACAGCAAATTATTTAAAAAGTTCAAACTTGTCTTCTCGGGACACTATCACACTAGATCGGATAATGGAACAATCTTCTATCTAGGAAATCCTTATGAAATGTTTTGGAGTGATGTTGGAGATTCTCGTGGTTTTCATATTTTTGACACCGAAACTTTAGAAAAAACTCCAATTAATAATCCGTATCGTTTATTTTATAATATCTATTATGAGGATACTGATTATCAAACATTTGATACTCGTGAATATGAAAACAAAATTGTACGAGTAATTGTACGCAAAAAAACAGATACTAAAAAGTTTGAAAAATTTGTAGACAAACTGTATCAATCTAATGTCTTTGAACTCAAGGTAGTTGAAAATTTTGCAGTTCAGGACATCGAAGAATTTGAGGCTTTTGAATCAGAAGATACAATATCTGTACTCAATAGATATATTGAAGAGGCAGATGTAAAACTTGATAAGTCTATTATTCAAAAAATGATTCAGGAAATTTATCAAGAAGCTTGCGAAATGGTGTAAAATGTATATTATTACTATTTTGGGAGATGAAGAAAGAGGTGGTTATTCTGTAGTAAATGAATATGGCGAGCAAGTTTTATACTTGTTTGAAGAAGAGGATGATGCAGTTAGATTTGCTATGATGCTTGAGGAAAAGAATTATCCAGAAATGAATGTTCTGGAAGTAGATGATGATTTAATTATTAAGGCATGTGAAATAAACGAGTATGAGTATGCTATATTTACTGAAAATGATTTAGTGGTTCCCCCCGAAACTGAGAAACATGATTTTCTTTCGTAAAATTCGCTGGAAAAACTTTTTAAGTACTGGCAATCAATTTACCGAACTTGATTTTACAGAGCATTCTACCAATTTAATTATTGGTACAAATGGTGCTGGTAAAAGTACAGTTCTAGATGCACTTACATTTTCTTTGTTTGGTAAACCATTTCGTAAAATTAATAAACCACAACTAATCAACACAGTTAATGAAAAAGAGTGTAAAGTTGAGATTGAATTTTCTATTGGATCTATTGAATGGAAAGTTGTAAGAGGTATTAAACCAGCAGTATTTGAGATTTGGAGAAATGGTTCTTCTCTTGACCAATCTGCAGCTGCTCTTGACCAACAAAAGTGGTTGGAGCAGAATGTTCTCAAAATGAACTACAAGTCTTTTACTCAAATTGTCATTTTGGGTAGCAGCACTTTTGTTCCTTTCATGCAACTTCCTGCGGCACATCGCCGTGAGGTGATTGAGGATCTTCTTGATATTAAAATCTTTTCTTCAATGAACACTCTTATTAAAGAAAAAATTCGTGCCATAAAAGAAGACATTAAAGTTTTGGATCTGAAAAAAGAATCTTTTTTGGATAAAGTCAAAATGCAGGAGGACTTTATTGAAGAACTTGAAAATCGTGGCAATGCCAATATCAACTCTAATAAAGAAAAGATTGCCAAGTTAGATGCTGAAGTTGTAGTTTACATGAATGAAAATTCTTCATTAGAAGAGAATGTTTTTAAATATACAAAAGAACAGGAGTATGTTACTGGAGCTACTGAAAAACTTCGTAAGTTGGGGAATTTAAAAGGAAAGATCTCTCAAAAAGTATCTACTATTACTCAAGAACATAAATTCTTCACTGAGAATACGGTCTGCCCTACTTGTACTCAAGAGATAGGTGAAGAATTTAGACTAAATAAAATTACCGACGCTCAAAATAAAGCAAAAGAGTTGCAATCTGGTTATAAAGAACTGGAGGAGGCAATTAAAGAGGAAGAGGAGCGAGAGCGTCAATTTACTGCTCTTTCGAAGGAGATCACAAAACTAACGCATGGCATTTCTCAAAACAATACTAAGATCACTGGATGTCAGAGACAAATCAGAGATCTTGAACTTGAAATTCAAACTATTGCCGAAAACCTTGCAAACAGAAATACTGAGCATGAGAAGTTAGAGTCCTTCAGGAACAACTTAAAAACTACATACGACGAACTCGCATCTAAAAAAGACACAATTAACTACTACGATTTTTCGTATAGTTTGCTTAAAGACGGTGGAGTTAAGTCCAAAATCATCAAGAAGTATTTGCCACTCATCAATCAGCAAGTCAATCGTTATTTGCAGATGATGGACTTCTATATTAACTTTACTCTTGATGAGGAGTTTAACGAAACCGTCCAGTCACCTATTCATGAAGATTTCTCCTATGCTTCTTTTAGTGAAGGAGAAAAAATGAGGATTGACCTTGCACTACTTTTTACTTGGAGAGAAGTTGCAAGAATGAAAAATTCAGTCAATACAAATCTTCTGATTATGGATGAAGTATTTGATTCTTCTCTTGATGGATTTGGAACGGAAGAGTTTCTTAAAATCATTCGTTATGTAATTAAAGATGCAAATATTTTTGTCATCTCTCACAAAACAGGTTTGGAAGATAGATTTGAATCTGTAATTAAGTTTGAAAAAATTAAAGGATTTAGTGTGAAAAAATGAATACAAACTACATCAAAAGAAAAGTCTTAAGAGAAGAAGAAGTTCAGGAAATAAAAAATCTTCTTAAATCATGTACTTGGAGAGATGGTTTATACACTGCTCCTGGATTTACGCATGAAAGAAAAAATAATTTAGAAGCAGAATCCAACGAATCTGCTGAAAAAATTAATGAAATTATAATGAACTCTTTAGATAGGGATTTAAAATTTTTTCATTTTTGTGTGCCTGATACAAGTAATCAAGTAATAATTTCAAAAACACCTCCTGGTGGATTTTATAATGTTCATCATGATAAAGCTAGCAACGGTCATTATAGTACCACTGTATTTCTTTCGGAACCTGATGAATATGAAGGTGGAGAATTGTGTTTATATATTGACGGTAGAGAAAAAAGATTTAAACCAGTCGCTGGAACTGCTATAACATACACGACAGGATTAATGCATAGAGTTGCTCCAGTTACATCTGGAGAAAGATATGTTGCAATTTTCTGGACAAAATCTAAATTTGATGATACATTTGTGAGGGAAATATACTCTGATATTGAAAGAGTCGCAATGAGTATGCCAAGAATTGAAAATCATGATAGTTTTGAAGGCGCTCTAGAAGATCATAGATTTGTTTTAGAAGAAGTTTTAAACAAACTTACAAGAAAGTATTTGCGCCAATAGTATTGTGCCAATTATGAAACTGTCTACTGGAAGGTTTTTAACCTTCCTTTTTTTGTATAATAGCCACATCTGAAATGAATGTGATGCCAGTCTCTCACGAAATCAAATCTCAACTTGCGAAACTACTTGCTACTGAAGACTTGGTTGTTGAGCACAAGAAAGTATCTACGGCCTGCTTTAATGTTCACACTCGTGTTCTGACTCTTCCAATGTGGGAAAAGGCAAGTAATACCGTCTATGACCTTCTTGTGGGGCATGAAGTTGGCCATGCTTTGTTTACGCCCGACGAAGATTGGACTAAGACTGTAAAAGTTCCTCCACAGTTTGTGAATGTAGTAGAGGATGCTCGTATCGAGAAATTGATGAAGCGCAAATATGCTGGACTGGCTAAGACATTCTTTAATGGTTATCGTGAACTGAACGATGAGGATTTCTTTCAAATTGAAGATGAAAATCTGAACAAATTTAATCTCGCTGATAGAGCAAATCTTTACTTTAAGATTGGTAACTACATTGACATCAAGTTTTCAAATAATGAGAAAGAAATTATTGATATGATTTCTGAATGTGAAACTTTTTCTGATGTCTTAATTAGTGCTGAGGCACTTTACAAATACTGTAAAGAAGAAAAGGAACATAAGCAGGAGAAACTTCCCGATTTTGATGCCCATGAAATGAGTGGTAGTTCAAGTTCTATGGCTGATCAAGCAGATCAGGATGAATCGGATTCTGAAGAAGATGGTGAATCTGATTCATCACAACCAGAACCGACTGATGAATCTGGGACTGCTAAGGGGGATCAAACTCCTGAAACTCAGGGTAAATCTGAAAATACTGAAGAGCCGGAAGTTAAAACTGCCGATTCTCTGAAAGATAAGATTCGTGATCTCGTGAACACTGATGCATATGAAAATGTTTATGTCGAAATTCCCCAAGTAAATCTTGAGAGTGTGATTGCAAAAAATCGAGAAGTGCATAATGAAATTGATTCATTTTTTTCTCGCCAACAACAAAAACATCTTGATGCGGGGTACACTTGTAGTGTGTTTAAAGAGTCTGATGTTGAATATAAAAAATTCAAAACATCTGCTCAGAAAGAAGTTAATTATCTTGTAAAAGAATTTGAATGCCGTAAGGCAGCGGATTCATATTCTCGTTCTTCAATTTCTCGTACTGGAGTCCTTGATACCTCTCGTTTGCATTCATATAAGTATAATGAAGACCTTTTTAAAAAGGTTACTGTATTGCCTGATGGCAAAAATCACGGTCTTGTCTTTGTCTTAGACTGGTCGGGATCTATGGCTGAAGTTCTTCTTGATACATGTAAGCAACTTTTTAACCTTATTTGGTTTTGTAAAAAAGCGGCTATTCCTTTTGAGGTTTATGCTTTTACTAATGAATGGCGCCGCCTTGAGTTTGATTACGAAACTGGTGAATATAAATCAGCGGATCGTTCCCCTTATTATGAGAAAAAAGAAGGTCTCCTTGTTGTTGACGAATCATTTTCACTAATGAATATTCTTACCAGCAAAGTATCTGGTCATGAAATGGAAAAACAACTCATTAATATTTGGCGACTTGCTCATTGTTTTCGAGATACTTATCGTTGCAAATACACTCATCCTTCGCGGTTGAGTCTTTCTGGAACTCCTCTAAATGAATCTCTAATTGCTTTGCATCAAATTCTTCCAAAATTTCAGCGAGAGAATAAACTTCAAAAAGTTCAGTGTATTGTCTTGACTGATGGGGAATCAAGCCAAATTCCATATTATGTTCAAGTTAAGCGAAATTGGGAATCTGATCCTCGTATGGGTACAAGGCATGTTTACCCAGATCGCACTTTTCTTCGTGATCGTAAACTTGGCACAACTTATAAAATTGGTTATGGATATCATGAATTTACTGATACTCTTTTGAAGAATTTGAAAGATAAATTTTCAACAGTAAATTTTGTTGGTATTCGTGTTCTTTCTGGGCGAGAAATGAATCGTTTTGTGAGCATGTATCATTCTATCAAGGACAAACAATACGAAGTCATCATGAGTGACTGGAAAAAATTTAAAAGTTTTACTGTCACTAACTCTGGATATGATGCATACTTTGGTCTTTCTTCAAGTGCTCTATCACAAGATTCGGAGTTTGAAGTTGCCGAATGTGCAACTAAATCTCAAATTAAATCCGCATTTGTTAAATCCTTAAAGACCAAAAAACTAAATAAAAAGGTTCTCGGTGAATTTATTGCTTTGGTTGTATGAAACAGAAATTTCCTTTTGAACATGTTCTAAAATGGGATACGAAAGAAGTGTGGGTTAAATGTGATAGTGCCATTACTGCGATGGCACTTCCCACACTTGTGGATAAATATTATCCAGGATATACTGCAAAAATTGGTACAGATGACCAATTAAACAAGTTGAGGAGCCAGTTGGCCAACTGACCACTGGGGAGGTTTTAGACCTCCCTTTCTTGTATAATAGCCATGTTGAAACAAACAACCCACATCATGTTACGAGTTCAAATGACCGACGATCAAATTCTTACCGATCTTAAAAATACCTTTGGCAACAAAATTACTGCCGCTGATGTTCGCGGTTATTGTGCCTCTCAAAATCTTTCTTATCCTACTGTAACTAAGCGTCTTGATGGATTTAAAGTTAGTCGTGGTAAGTGGAATCTTGAAGTGACTCAACAAAAAGTAGAAGAGATTGAGCGTTCATTTCAAAGTGTCTCTGTTCTTCCAGAAGTGCAACAGAATCTTATTCCAGTAAAAGATGATACTTTCGTCAAGTTTGGTAACTTTGGCGATATTAAAAAAATTATTCAGTCCCGTTTGTTTTATCCTACATTTATTACTGGTCTTTCTGGTAACGGTAAAACATTTAGTGTTGAGCAGGCTTGTGCCCAATTGGGTCGTGAAATGATTCGCGTGAACATCACGATTGAGACTGATGAGGATGACCTGATTGGTGGTTTCCGTCTTGTGAATGGTGAAACCGCTTGGCACAATGGCCCTGTAGTTGAAGCACTTGAGCGTGGTGCTGTTCTGCTTCTGGATGAGATTGATCTTGCTTCTAACAAGATTCTGTGCCTACAATCCATTCTGGAAGGTAAAGGTGTCTTCCTCAAGAAGATTGGTCGTTTTGTCAAACCTGCTGCTGGGTTTAATGTTGTCGCCACCGCCAATACTAAAGGTAAAGGATCCGAAGATGGTCGTTTTATCGGAACCAATGTTCTGAATGAGGCCTTCCTTGAACGCTTCCCTGTGACCTTTGAGCAGTCCTACCCCGCTCCCAGCACCGAGCAGAAGATTCTGGAAGGCATCGCTCTGGACTTGCAAGTGGAAGACCGCGACTTCTGCAAGCGTCTGGTTGACTGGGCAGACATCATCCGCAAGACCTTCTACGATGGTGGTATTGAGGA
>Ga0194116_10002440_pt1 | contig 24102 bp, 22 predicted proteins | sample TA2MahsurfametaG_4_FD_148617 | JGI IMG/M metagenome (GOLD analysis project Ga0194116, IMG submission 148617) | Freshwater microbial communities from Lake Tanganyika, Tanzania - TA2015008 Mahale S9 surface | ecosystem: Environmental > Aquatic > Freshwater > Lake | place: Tanzania: Lake...
TTTCATAAGGACCCTCAGGAATCTCAACTCCGGTCTGTTCAGCGAGATCCTCAAGGGCAATCAAGCCATCAATCTCAAAGACACCACTCTTTTGGGTGTTGGAGACTTCCTCCGATAAATCATCATATTCATCGTGAATATCGCCAATTAGCGTTTCAACTAAGTCCTCTAAGGTGACAATTCCATCGGTGCCACCGTACTCATCTAGAACGATCGCAATTTGCTGACGTTTTGAGCGCATCTCTGAAAGGGCAGGCAACACGCCTTTAGTTCCAGGTAAGAAAATAATTGGACGGACAATATCCATAACAGTTTTGCTGTTCTCTGGACGTTCAAGTAAGTCGCGGGCATGGATAAAGCCAATTACTTCATCGCTAGTTCCGCGTACGACTGGGAAACGTGAGTGCGCCTTTTCTACCGCTACCTTTATTGCCTGGTTAAGCGAGAGCCCAGCATCAAGAAAATCAACTTCGGTACGTGGCACCATGACTTCATGAACTTGGCGCTCACTTGCATTGAAAACTTCCTCAACAATGTCACGCTCTTCTTCAGAGAGCGCTTTATGTCCAGTTACGAGATCGACTAATTCCTCTTCCGTAATCTCTTCGCGAGAAGCCTTTGGGTCGATGCCGAAGGCGCGCAGAATAAGATCAGATGAGTGAGCTAAGAGCCAGATTAGGGGTCGAAATACTGCAGCGACGATTGAGACTGGGGTCGCGACCGCAAGTGCGATCTGTTCAGTCTTATAGATTGCAACCCGCTTAGGAACTAATTCGCCGAGAACTAATGAGAAATATGCAATTACCAAGGTAAGTAGGACTAGTGATAATCCCGCTGCAACGTTTGTACTAAGTCCCCAGCCCTCAAGAACTGGAATCAAGTAATCGCCTAATTGATCAGCGCCAAAGGCAGCCGAGAGAAAACCCGAGAGGGTCACGCCAACCTGGACCGCCGCTAAGAAATTTTTGGGGTGGCTTGCAAGGTAAGCGACTTTCTTGCCACGGCGCCCCTTCTCGGCCATCGCCTTGATCTGGCCTTCACGAAGTGAGATCAGGGCAATCTCAGCGGCAACGAAGATTGATCCAAGGAGGATGAAGAGGAGTACAACGATTAGGTCGCTTGAAAAAGCAGCGACCGAAAACGCACCATCGGGGTCCATAGGCTGGCTAAGGGTAGCCGACCGGGAAAAAGTAGGCGAAAGACTCTTCCCTCACGCTCACCTCTCGCATAGCCTTCGCCCGTCCCACCAAGCGGTGGGGCCTTGCTTCATCCAACGGACCGTCGGGCACGTACCTGCCCGGAGAAGGAAGTGAAAAAAATGGCATCAGTCGTGTTTAAAGATGCATCTCGCATCTATCCCGGAACCACAACTCCTGCTGTAGATAAATTAAATCTCACAGTCAATGATGGTGAGTTCCTCGTTCTAGTCGGACCATCTGGTTGCGGTAAATCAACATCACTTCGAATGCTTGCAGGTTTAGAAGAGATTGATACCGGAGCTATCTATATCGGAGATCGCGATGTTACAAATGTCGCGCCAAAAGATCGCGATATCGCAATGGTCTTCCAGTCATATGCGCTCTATCCACATATGACAGTCGCAGAAAATATGGGCTTCGCGCTAAAGATTGCTGGAGTCGCAAAAGAAGAGCGCGATCGCCGCGTTCTTGAAGCTGCGAAGTTACTTGACCTTGAACCTTATTTAGAGCGTAAGCCAAAAGCGCTTTCTGGTGGACAACGTCAGCGCGTTGCTATGGGTCGCGCCATTGTTCGCGAACCACAAGTCTTCTTGATGGATGAGCCGCTCTCAAACCTTGATGCCAAGCTCCGCGTTGCTACAAGAACACAGATCGCAGCGCTCCAGCGACGTCTTGGAATTACCACTGTTTATGTAACGCATGACCAGGTCGAAGCTATGACAATGGGTGATCGCGTCGCTCTACTAAAGGATGGACTACTACAGCAAGTTGATACGCCACGTAATCTTTACGATCGTCCGGCAAATGCATTCGTTGCTGGCTTTATTGGTTCACCCGCGATGAATCTCTTGATTGCTCCGGTATCTGGTGGCAAAGCAAAGCTTGGCCATCTCGATATCGATGTGCCATCAAAGGCTGGAAACTCGGTAATTGTTGGAATCCGCCCAGAAGGTTTTGCTCCTGCTTCTAGTGGATTCGAAGTCCAAGTAGAAGTTGTTGAAGAACTTGGTGCCGATGCTTTCGTTTACGGAAAACCAACCGATAGCGCTGTGAAGTTCAATAACGCTAGCGATGAAGGCGCCCAAGTAATCATCCGTTGGGATCCAAAGAACCCTCCAAAGGCGGGACAGACTGTTACCGTCTCGGCAAAGGGTGAATCGGTTCATCTATTTAGCGCTACAACAGGTGAGCGCATCAGCTAATCAGTAATTGAAAAAGCCCCCGATCTCGGGGGCTTTTTTTATGTCTTAGTTCTATTTCATAGCTTTCTGGAGATTCTCATCGATTGCAGCTAAGAACTCTTGGGTATTTAGCCATGGAGCATCGTTACTTATAAGAAGCGCAAGATCCTTTGTCATCTTTCCGCTCTCGACTGTTTCGATACATACCCGCTCTAAAGTTAAGGCAAACTTCGCAACTTCCGGGGTGCTATCCAACTTTGCCCGGTGTTGTAGACCTTGGGTCCAAGCAAAGATTGAGGCAATCGGATTTGTAGAAGTTGCTTTTCCAGCTTGGTGATCGCGATAGTGGCGAGTAACAGTTCCATGAGCAGCTTCGGCTTCCACGGTCTTGCCATCTGGGGTCATCAAGACTGAGGTCATTAGACCAAGTGAGCCATAACCTTGTGCGACGGTATCGCTCTGGACATCGCCATCGTAGTTTTTGCAAGCCCAGATATAGCCACCTTCCCAACGAAGCGATGTTGCGACCATGTCATCGATTAAGCGGTGGTCATACTCAAGACCAAGCTTGTCGAACTCCGCTTTAAATTCGCTCTCGAAGATTTCGGCGAAGATATCTTTGAATCGGCCATCGTATGCTTTAAGAATCGTATTCTTAGTTGAGAGATAAACCGGGTACTTGCGGGTCAACCCGTAATTAAACGATGCACGGGCAAAGTCTCGGATGGATTGATCTAAGTTATACATCGTCATCGCTACGCCTGAACTTGGGAAATCAAAGACGTTGAATTCCATCGGCGCAGAACCATCGGCCGGGGTAAAGGTAACTGTTAGTTTTCCAGCGCCAGGTACCTTGAAATCAGTGGCGCGGTATTGGTCGCCAAATGCATGACGGCCAATCACGATTGGCTTACTCCAATGCGGAATCAACCTCGGCACATTCCTGATAATGATTGGCTCACGGAAGATCACTCCACCAAGAATGTTACGAATCGTTCCGTTCGGGGACTTCCACATTTGTTTAAGATTGAACTCTTTTACGCGGGCCTCATCAGGGGTGATAGTCGCGCACTTAACGCCTACGCCATGCTTCTTGATTGCATTGGCGCAATCGATTGTGACCTGGTCATTAGTGGCGTCGCGATATTCAATACCAAGGTCGTAGTACTCAAGATTTATATCAAGGTAAGGAAGGATGAGTTGTTTCTTGATGAAGTCCCAGATAATTCTGGTCATCTCATCGCCATCTAGCTCAACGACAGTTCCTTGTACTTTTATCTTTGACATGGCTTCCCTCCTATAGATCCTTCACATCAGCTTGCTTTGAGCGGACTGCTTCAGCGGCCTTCCTTAACTCTTCAAGTTCATTTGTAGAGAGCAAACCTTCGACAACTTTAGAGATTCCACTTCTTCCAATTTCAGCCTCCACTCCTAGGTAGACACCGGAAATTCCATATTCACCAGTAACCCAAGCGCATACTGGCATCACTTCACGTGAGTCAGTGATCACAGCGCGCGCCATTTGAGCGGCAGCAGCAGAGGGCGCGTAGTAAGCAGAACCAGTCTTAAGTAGCGCGACAATCTCAGCTCCACCATTACGGGTCCTTGTTACTAGTTCTTCTACCTCAGCTGGGGCAAGTAACTCACTTAATGGTTTCCCATTTACTGTGCAGCGACTTGGGACCGGAACCATCGTCTCGCCATGAGACCCGAGGGTTAGCGTTTTCACCGAAGATACTGGGACATTTAACTTCTCAGCTACAAAGTGAGTGAATCGCGCAGTATCAAGCATTCCCGCTTGGCCCATAACGCGATTATGTGGAAACTTAGATGCGATCTGGGCGAGCGCGGTCATTTCATCAAGTGGATTTGATACGACAATCAAAACCGCATTTGGCGAATGCTTAGCAATATTCTCCGCGACGCCACGGACGATTCCTGCGTTGACTCCAATTAGATCCATTCGGCTCATACCCGGCTTGCGCGGTAATCCAGCAGTAATTACAACTACATCAGAGTTTGCGGTTGCTTCATATCCAGCGCCTTCTGCGTTGGTGGCCTTTCCGATAACTTTGGTTTCAAAACCTTCTATAGATCTTGATTGATTAATATCTAGCGCAATTCCTTCTGGTTTACCTTCAACGATATCGGTGATGACTACGGTTTCGAAGATGTCATATTCCGCTAATCGAAGTGCGGTCGTAGATCCATAGAAACCAGCTCCAACAACGGTAACTTTCCCTGATCTGCTCATAGCGGCAGAACCTACCGGCTACCTCCGCGGGAGCGCCAATGCGACCGTTATGAGCGAGACCACTAAGAGAAGCGTAACTATTTTCTCTAAGGGTCGGCTGGTTCTAAAACCTGGGATCGAATAGGTCGCTAGAGCTAGCGCAAGTGTGATGGCGCCAATTCGAACTGAGATTAAGGCGGAGGTTGCAAGCGCAATTAGCGCAATCAGATAAGAGATCCGTTTCAATGAGCGCCCTTTTGAGCAAGTACCAAAACATTCCTTAGCAACATGGCGCGCGTCAGCGGACCGACTCCGCCCGGGATTGGTGAATAAGCGCTTACTTTCTCGTAAACACTTGGGTCTACATCACCGACTAACTTATCCCCAATCCGAGTCAAGCCGACATCAATTACGACCGCACCTGCTCTCACCATTTCACTCTTTAAGAAATGCGGTTTTCCTAAAGCAGCGATAATTATTTCAGCGCGATTTAAATGTGAGATTAGGTCGACCGTCTTTGAGTGAGTGAGAGTTACGGTTGCGCTCGCGCCTTTTCCGGAGAGCAATAGGCCGAGTGGTCTACCTACCGTGGTACCTCTTCCGAGAACTACGACGTTTTTCCCTTCCCAAGAAATTCCATTTTGAGATACCAACTCATAAATTGCTTGGGGAGTACAAGGCAGCGGCGCTTTCTGTTGTAGCACCAACTTTCCAAGATTCAGTGGGTGTAGTCCATCTGCATCTTTGGTGGGCTCGATACTTTCTAAGACTTTATTTGCATCGACTCCGTTCGGTAACGGGAGTTGGACTATGAAGCCGGTGCAATTTGGATTGCTATTTAACTTTGCTACCGATGCGAGGATCTCACTCTCGGTGGCGCTTTCGGGTAAATCGATGCGGATTGAGTTGATTCCCACTTCTGCACAATCGCGATGTTTCCCAGCAACATAAGAGTGCGAGCTCGGGTCCGAGCCGACCAGAATTGTTCCAAGACCAAGCTTTAAATTTTCAGATTTAACTTGGGAGGCGATTTTGTCTCTTATATCAGCGGCAAGTTTTCGCCCATCAAGAATTTTCGCCGTGGTCGCCATATGAAGAGTCTAATTTACCGCTTTAGCTTTGCGATAACTTTAGGAGTAAAGATGAAGAGCGCACCACCAAGGGCGAATTGTGCCGTGATTACGATTGGCAAGGCCCACCAAATTGGCCCAACCGATGGCAGATTCGCAGATAACAATTGACCGCTGCTAGCCCGGGCAATAGTAAGAAATAGCGCCAATGAGATTAGTGAAGTCGCAATATAGAAACGTTTAGTCTCGCTAAAATCGCTATAAGTTTTAAGGCCATATCGTGCAATCACCGCACCGATTCCTACTGTGAAGATCGACAAGAATAAAACAAGAAGATGATTAGTGGCCGGTAGCGCGCCTAATAAAGGTATTGCTGGAATCTCATCGATGCGATGGCTAAACGGAGAGAGCAAGCTCCCCTCACCAATTGAAATACCAGCACCGGAAAGATAGCTAAGCGTTGCAACTGCGATATTTGGCAGGTAGAAAAGTTGACCTAGTAGTAAGACCAATCCCCCGAAAATTCCCGGTTCAATAACTCGAGTTAGATTAAGAACAATCTCAAAGTGATAGATCAACGAGGCTGCCAAGATAATCAGGCTAAAGCCCAGCAGCGCAACAAGTGATATCCAAGTTACTCGTAGCGCTCGTTGCCAGGGAAATTGGACTGCATGTTTTGGTAGCGCACCGCTAACTAGAAACGCAGAAAGCGCTGAAACTATGAAGAGGATCGGGATTGCAATATAGGGAGTAACCCGCACTGTTTCGCCAAGTGATGTGAAAACACACAAATAACCCAAAAGTGCATAACTAGCGGCAAATGAGATTATGTAAGAACGTCGCTCGCGGTGGTTTGGTTCACCGAGCGTCTCAACCATTCGAAGATAGCCACTTCTCGTCGCAAAGAATGGAATTAGTAGGCCACCGACAGGTAGGAATGTAAGTGAACCAGAGAGGGTTGCATCAGATAGTGAGAGTTGGAGTGGTACTTGATGAAGCGCAAGAAAGAACCAGAGCGCTGCACGGAGTGGATCGGCGGTATTTCCAGATGAACTTCCCGCAGTCGCCCACGCAACTAATGAGATAAAAGCAATTGGGAGAAGAATCAAAGTAAGACTACGAATCCCTTGTTGGATACCAACGCGCAGGATTCGCGTCATTACTAGGCTTTTAAAATTCCGCGGAGTAGTCGAGCGGTCTCACTTGGGGTTTTGCCGACTTTAACTCCAGCTGCTTCCAGGGCAACCTTCTTCGCTTCAGCGGTTCCAGAAGAGCCCGAAACGATTGCACCAGCATGCCCCATTGTCTTTCCTTCTGGAGCGGTAAAACCAGCAACATAACCAACGACTGGTTTAGTTACATACTCCTTTATAAAAGCAGCAGCTCGCTCTTCCGCGTCGCCACCAATCTCACCAATCATCACGATTGCTGCAGTGTTTGGGTCATCTTGGAATGCACGGAGACAATCGATATGTGTGGTTCCAATAATCGGATCTCCACCTATACCAACAGCCGTGGTGAAACCGATATCTCTTAATTCATACATCATCTGGTAGGTGAGAGTTCCAGATTTAGAGACTAAGCCGATCTTTCCTGGGCCTGTGATATCAGAAGGAGTAATTCCAATATTGCACTTTCCCGGAGAGATTAGCCCGGGACAGTTTGGTCCAATGATTCGAGTCTTACCCTTTTCTTGGGAGTAAGCAAAGAAGGCAGCAGTGTCATGGACCGGAATTCCCTCGGTGATAACAACTACTAGTGGCAGCTCGGCATCAATCGCATCTACCACGGCTGCTTTGGCAAACTTTGGTGGGACAAATACTACGGAGGCGGTTGCACCAGTAGCGGCAACAGCTTCCTTAACGGAGTTAAATACTGGAAGTTTCTTTCCTTCTATCTCAACTTCTTGTCCACCTTTTCCAGGTGTTACGCCGCCAACGATCTTTGTTCCACTAGCGAGCATTCGGCGAGTGTGTTTGGTGCCTTCTGAGCCAGTCATGCCTTGGACAATTACTTTTGTGTTCTCGTCAATAAAGATGGTCATCGGTTTGCAGCCAATTCTGCTGCGCGTGCCGCAGCGCCATCCATGGTGTCTAGTTGAGTGACAAGTGGATGGTTTGCTTCATTCAGAATTCTTCTTCCTTCTAAAACGTTGTTTCCATCTAATCGAACTACAAGCGGCTTGGTGGCCTTATCGCCCAACATCTCCAAGGCTTGAACAATTCCATTTGCAACCGCATCACAGGCAGTTATTCCACCAAAAACATTCACAAATACTGATCGAACCGCAGGGTCTCCCAAGATGATTGATAGTCCATCGGCCATTACTTGAGCAGAAGCGCCACCGCCAATATCTAGGAAGTTGGCGGGCTTGACTCCATACTTCTCGCCCGCGTAAGCGACTACATCTAGGGTGCTCATAACTAAACCCGCGCCATTGCCAATAACTCCAACCTCGCCCTCAAGTTTTACGTAATTTAAATCCTTTTCTTTTGCGAGCGCTTCGAGCGGGTTGGTCGCGGCATGATCGATTAGCGACTCATGATCTGGATGGCGGAATGCGGCGTTATCATCGAGAGTTACTTTTCCATCTAGCGCGATAATCCGGCCATCTTTGGTCTTTACGAGTGGGTTTACTTCAACAAGCGTTGCATCTGATTCTTGGAAGGTTTTCCAGAGAGTTACTAAGACATCAGCTACGTCATTCACTACATCTTCGGGAAATGCACCCTTTTTAACAATCTCAATCGCTTTTGATTTATCAAGACCTTGATTTGCATTTACGTGAACCCGAGCTAACTTCTCAGGTGTCTTATGTGCAACTTCTTCAATATCCATACCGCCGGCTTCCGATGCCATTACTAAAAATGATCTAGCTGCGCGATCAAGGAGGATTGCGAGGTAATACTCGCTCTCTATTGGCGCTGCTTGTGCAATCATTACTTTTCGAACTAAGTGACCTTTTATATCCATGCCCAAAATTGCTTTTGCTTTTTCAAATGCATCATCAGGGTTTTCAGCTAACTTAACGCCGCCGGCTTTACCGCGTCCGCCAATCTTGACTTGTGCTTTAACGACGACTTTGCCGCCTAATTTTTCCGCCGCGGTACGCGCTTCTTCCGGAGTGGTTGCTACCGCACCACCGAGGACTGGAACGCCTTTTGCTTCGAAGACATCGCGGGCCTGATATTCAAATAGGTCCATGGGTCATAACTTATCTACTGGGGCATAGCGGAGCAACAAACGCTTCTCGCCATAGCTTCCAAAGTTGATAGTGGCTTCTGCTTTTTCACCTTCACCTGAGACTGATATCACGGTTCCTAATCCAAAGGTGTCATGTGAAACTCGATCTCCAATAGCAAGTTGTAATGAATTGCTCTGTTTGCCGGTAGCTCTTGGTGGCGGCGGAGATGGGAATTTCTTACGAGTTATTGGCGGTGATGCAAAGCCGCTTGCAGACTTGTTCCAGTCAATTAAATTTTCGGGAATCTCATCTAGAAAACGTGATGGTGGATTGTAGTTTGGGGCGCCCCAAGCAGAGCGATACTCAGCACGGGAGAGATAGAGTCGCTCGCGCGCTCTCGTTAATCCCACATAAGCAAGTCTTCTTTCTTCCTCCAATTCTTTCTTCTCACCAAGAGTTCGAGAGTGTGGAAATACTCCCTCTTCCATCCCGGTTAAAAATACAGTCGGGAATTCCAGTCCCTTTGCGGTATGTAGCGTCATTAGCGTTACAACTCCACCATGATCTTCGCCTTCAGGGATCTCATCAGCATCAGCGACAAGTGAGACTTCTTCCAAAAATCCACCCAACGTCGGAGTCTCGCCTTCGCCAACAATTCGCTCTTCATACTCTTCGATTACCGCAACCAACTCTTCTAAGTTCTCAACGCGAACTTCATCTTGTGGATCATGGCTTGCTCGCAGCTCTTCTAATAATCCGGATTGTTCCAAGATTGCGGCAGCAATCGTTGAGGGTGGTCGATTAGCCTCAACTAGTACTTGGAGCGCCGTCATCATGGAGACAAATGCTTGGATAGATGAGTTAGCGCGTGGTGAAAGTTCAGTGCTAGTACTTCTCGATAGGGCCTGCCAGAAAGAGATGGTGTCGCGCTTAGCTAGATCATCAATTGAATCAAGTGCTCGATCACCAATTCCGCGCTTAGGAGTATTAATAATCCGGCGAAGTGAGACCTCATCATCGGGGTTGACCAGGACCCGCAGATATGCGAGTAAGTCCTTTACTTCTTTCCGTTCGTAGAATCGAACGCCACCAACTACTTTGTAGGGAACGCCGGCTCTCATGAAGATTTCTTCAAAGACGCGGGATTGGGCATTTGTGCGGTAGAAAATCGCAGTATCGCCATAACGAGACTTATCCGTATCACTTAATTTATAAAGTTCATCTCTTACGAATTCCGCTTCGTGATGTTCATTCTCAGCGACAAATCCAACTAATTTCGAGCCGCTCCCAGCGTCTGACCAGAGATTCTTCTCTTTTCTTGATTCGTTCTTCGTAATCACCGCATTAGCGGCGCTAAGGATGTTCTGGGTAGAGCGATAGTTTTGTTCCAGCAAGATAGTTGTGGCATCCGGGTAATCTTCTTCAAATTGCAGGATGTTGCGGATAGTCGCGCCGCGAAATCCGTAGATGGATTGGTCGGCATCACCGACCACGCATAGTTCAGCAGCAGGTATCCCTTCTCTATCAGTTCCGACTAGTTCGCGGATCAATATGTATTGGGCATGGTTAGTGTCCTGGTATTCATCTACCAGGATGTGCTTAAAGCGGTGGCGATATCGCGCCCGCGCATCTGGAAATTTTTGGAGCACTTCCACCGTCTTCATAATCAGATCATCAAAATCCATAGCGTTAGCGCTAGTTAGACGCTGTTGATAGATGGCATATACCTCAGCAACAATCTCTTCAAAGTGATTGGTGGTTGCATTCCGGTAATCGGCAGGACCTAACAATTCATTCTTTGCATTTGAGATTAGCGCAGCGACCGCTCTCGGGTTGTAGCGTTTCTGGTCGAGATTCAAATCTCGCATTACCAAAGTGACTAACCGGACGCTATCGGCCTGGTCATATATTGAATAAGAAGTTGAGAATCCCAATCTAGTAGCTTCTTGTTGGAGGATTCGAACGCAGGCGGAGTGAAATGTAGATACCCAGATCGCTTTAGCGCGCTTACCCACGAGCGCAGCCACGCGCTCCTTCATCTCACCAGCTGCTTTGTTTGTAAAAGTTATGGCAAGAATCTCAAATGGCTCCACGCCTCTTTCAGCCATTAAAAATGCGATACGACTTGTTAGAACTCTCGTTTTTCCCGAACCCGCGCCAGCCACGACTAGAAGCGGGCCGCCTTGGTGAATGACCGCGGATTGCTGTTGTGGGTTTAACCCTTCAAGCAATCTATTAGGCACATCAACAAGTCTAGAATACGGCGGTGACTTCGATAGCTAATCCAATTCCAGATGATGAAATCAAGCGGATTCTTCTGGTTATGGCGCATCCAGATGACTGTGATTTCGGCGCAGGCGGCACTATCGCGAACTGGACCGCAAAAGGAATAAACGTCTCGTATTGCATAATCACAAATGGCGATCAAGGTGGCGAAGAATCGGATGTTCCACTTGAAGAAATGGCCACCGTGCGACAACGCGAACAACGTAACGCCGGTCTCGCCTTAGGTGTATCTGAGATCCAGTTCTTAAATTATCGCGATGGTTCTCTAATGCCCACGATAGAACTCCGTAAAGATATTGTCCGTGAAATTCGTAGAGCTAAACCTGATCGAATGGTCATCCAATCCCCCGAACGAAATTACGAACGGATCTTTGCAAGTCATCCGGATCACCTCGCAGCTGGCGAAACGGCGCTACAAGCGGTCTATCCTGATGCGAGAAATCCCTACGCATTTACTGATTTGAAGGCTTCTGGATTTGAGCCTTGGCGAGTTAAAGAAGTTTGGATAACTGGCTCCCCAACCCCAAATTACTTTGTAGATATCACGGAAACTTTCCCCAAGAAGATTGCTGCCCTAAATGCTCACGTAAGCCAAACTGAACATAATCCAGAACTGGAGAACATGGTTAGAAGTTGGGGCGAGAAGAACGCGGAAGCTAATGGGCTTACCGCTGGAAGAGTTGCTGAGATCTTTAAAGTTATAAATACTGATTAGCGAACAACAACGCGCTGAATTACAAGATTTCGAAGTGGTGTTCCATCGGCTCCGCCACCCTTAACGCCACCCTTAGCGATATGTTCGAGAATCTCTATTCCTGAGGTGATTTCCCCCCAGATCGTGTAATTGGGGCCAAGAGTTGTGTCGTTATAAACCAAGAAGAATTGGCTTCCGTTTGTTCCAGGTGAACCGGAGTTTGCCATCGCTACTGTGCCGCGCGGATAGTTCTCTTCTTCAGCCTTTGGAAGGTTCTCATCTTTATATCTAAATCCTGGATCTCCCATACCGGTTGCGGTCGGATCACCACATTGCACGACATAAATTCCATCGGTGGTTAAGCGATGGCATGAAGTTCGGTTGTAATAACCAGCGTTCATCAGAGTGGCAAGAACTGTGAGCGTTACAGGTGCATCTCGGAAGAAAGTCTTTATTTCGATATTGCCACAATTGGTTTGTAAAGTGATTACCCGAGGTCCTCGCTTAAGCAAAGTTGTCGGAGGAGTTACTTTCTTGGGGGTCTGTGCGACCGACTTGATTTGACGACACTTTACAGGATCCTTCTCTTCAGCTTGTGCGACTGGGGTTGATAGGAAGATTGGGAATAGAAGTCCTGTTAATACGGATAATGAAAGTGATAATCCAAGATGTCTACGAAGCATCTAGATCACTCCCATTCGATTGTGCCGGGTGGTTTTGATGTGACATCAAGTACCACGCGATTTACTTCTTTAACTTCGTTCGTGATCCGATTAGAGATTCGCGCGAGTACCTCATCAGGAATTCTTGCCCAATCCGCAGTCATTGCATCCTCACTAGTTACTGGACGGAGCACGATTGGGTGGCCGTAAGTTCGACCATCTCCTTGTACTCCAACGCTTCTAACGTCAGCGAGTAACACGACCGGGCATTGCCAAATACTCCGATCAAGGCCTGCAAATTGTAATTCTTGTCGAACTATAAAGTCGGCCTGGCGGAGGATTCTAAGTCTTTCTTGAGTAACTTCTCCGACTATTCGAATCGCAAGGCCAGGCCCAGGAAAGGGTTGGCGCCAGACGATCTCATTTGGGAGTCCTAGTTGTATTCCAACCTCCCTAACTTCATCCTTAAATAACGAACGCAACGGTTCAATCAATTCAAAATCGAGGTCATCGGGAAGTCCGCCCACATTGTGATGTGACTTTATATTCGCAGTCCCACTACCTCCACCTGATTCAACAACATCTGGATAGAGAGTGCCCTGTACCAAAAATTTTACTTCGCTGCCACTTGTTAGATTTCGAGCAGCATCCTCAAAAACTCTAATGAACTCTCGCCCAATTATCTTCCGCTTTGCTTCCGGATCAACCACGCCATTTAGTGCAGCTAAGAATCGCTCCTTTGCATCGACAACAATTAGCTTTACCCCAGTTGCTTTAACAAAGTCCTCTTCAACTTGTTTGGCCTCACCTTCGCGGAGGAGTCCGTGATCGACAAAGACACAAGTTAGTTGGTGGCCAATCGCGCGTTGTACGAGAGCAGCCGCAACGGCTGAATCAACGCCTCCAGATAACCCACAAATCACTCGATCTGAACCGACTTGTGACTTTATACTTACTATCTCATTTTCGATTATGTTCTCAAAAGTCCAAGTCGGTTTGCACTTTACGACATCAATCAGCCAGCGTTTAAGGATTTCTTGACCAAAGTCAGTATGAAGAACTTCTGGATGGAATTGGACTCCGGCAAATTGGCCACTTTCATTTTCAAAGGCTGCAACTGGAGTATTTTCAGTCCGGCCGATAGTTGCAAATCCAGCAGGTGGCGCCACAACGCTATCGCCATGGCTCATCCAGACATCAAAATTTGAATCCAATCCCGTAAAGAGATGTGAAGTGGTGTCTGCACTGAAATGAGTGCGGCCGTACTCAGAGACATCGTTCTTCGCGACTTGACCTCCTAAAGCTTGGGCCATCGCTTGAAAGCCGTAACAGATTCCAAAGATCGGGATACCTAATTCAAATACCTTTGGATCAAGTCGTGGCGCACCTTCGACATAAACCGAAGCCGGCCCACCCGACAAGATGATTGCGCGCGGATTAAGCGCCATGATCTCCTCAGCGCCAAGCAAGGATGGAACAATCTCGCTATACACATTTGCTTGGCGGACCCGGCGCGCGATTAATTGGGCGTATTGGGCGCCAAAATCAATGACTAATACGTGATTGCTTCGCTGCAAGGTCACCCTTTATTTAAGACGATCTCAACGCGTTGGAATTCCTTGAGTTCTGAGTAACCACAAGTTGCCATTGCGCGACGGAGCGCGCCAAATAAGTTCATACTTCCATCGGCGGCATGTGAAGGTCCGATGAGAATTTCTTCCAAAGATCCCGTAGTTCCAACATGTACTCGAGTTCCACGGGGTAATTCCGAATGGTGAGCCTCGCTACCCCAATGCCAGCCACGACCAGGCGCTTCTTCGGCGCGCGCTAGCGGTGAACCGAGCATGACCGCATCAGCGCCACATGCAATCGCCTTTGGAATATCGCCGCTCTTTCCAACTGAGCCATCTGCAATCACATGAACATATCTTCCGCCAGATTCATCAAGATATTGACGACGGGCGGCTGCAACATCTGCAACAGCCGTTGCCATCGGGACAGAGATTCCTAGTACTTGGCGAGTTGTATGTGCAGCTCCGCCACCGAATCCAACCAAGACTCCGGCAGCGCCTGCGCGCATCAAGTGAAGCGCGCTCGCAGTCGTGGCGCACCCACCTACAACTACAGGGACATCTAATTCGTAGATGAATTTCTTGAGATTTAATGGTTCGCTCTTTGTTGAGACATGTTCGGCGCTCACAGTTGTCCCACGGATAACAAAGAAATCAACTCCAGCATCAACTACCGTTTTATGAAAGTCTGCGGTGCGCTGCGGCGAGAGCGCTCCGGCAACAGTGACGCCAGCAGCGCGAATCTCGGCCAATCGCTCTTTAATTAACTCGGGACGAATCGGCGCTTTATATAACTCCTGCATCCGTGCAGTTGCTTGGTCTGCTGGAATTGATGAGATCTCACCTAGTTGAATCTTTGGATTCTCGTATCGTGTCCATAAACCTTCTAGATTCAGTACTCCAAGTCCGCCCAATTTGCCGATGGCAATGGCAGTCTCAGGTGAGACGACAGAGTCCATCGGAGCGGCCAACAACGGCAAATCAAAGCGGTAGGCATCGATCTGCCAGGCCAATGAGACATCTTGGGGCTCGCGGGTGCGGCGCGATGGGACTATCGAGACATCATCAAATGAGTATGCCGTGCGCGCCCTCTTCCCTTCGGAGATCTCAATATCGACCATCGTTAACTCCTTCTATCCTGAAAGTAATTTGGAGCATCAGCGACATCTAAAACATCATGTGGATGGCTTTCTTGCAGCCCAGCGCTAGTGATCTGTATTAATCGACCGCGCTTTTGCAGCGCCTCAATATTCTCAGCTCCGGCATAACCCATCCCAGAACGTAGTCCGCCAACTAATTGATGCACGACCGTGGCGACTGGGCCGCGATAAGTGACTTTTCCTTCAATACCTTCTGGAACTAGCTTGTCTTCTGAGAGAACATCATCTTGCATATATCTATCTTTTGAGAAAGATTTAGTCTCACCGCGAGATTGCATCGCACCTAAAGATCCCATTCCGCGATAACGTTTAAATTTCTTTCCATTACTCTCTAACAATTCACCGGGAGACTCATCACAACCCGCTAGCAAAGATCCCAGCATCACCGTATCTGCTCCGGAAACAATCGCCTTAGCGATATCCCCCGAGTGCTGTAAGCCACCATCGGCAATTAGTGGGACATCCGCTTTTTTACACGCCTTTGCAACTTCCATGATTGCAGTTACTTGTGGAACTCCAACGCCAGCGATCACGCGAGTGGTGCAGATTGACCCCGGCCCAACTCCGACTTTGACCGCATCTGCGCCAGCATTAATTAGCGCTTGCGCGCCAGCACGAGTTGCAACATTTCCGCCAATAACTTCTTGATCGCCATACAAATCCTTTATCCGAGAGATTGCATCTAGGACAGCGCGGTGATGTCCATGTGCCGTGTCAACAACTATGACATCAACGCCAACATCAATTAGCGCTTGAGCGCGCGCGAAACCATCATCTCCGACTCCAACGGCCGCGCCCACAATTAACCCAGCGCCTTTTACTAACTTGGCATGCGTTACTTGCTCTTCGATTGGCAGGTTTCTATGAATGATTCCTATTCCGCCGAGCTTTGCCATAGCAATCGCCATAGTTGATTCCGTAACAGTATCCATGGCCGCAGAAATAAGCGGAATTCCTAGTTTTATCCCTCTAGTTAGCTGGGTATAGGTCTCTACCTCGGAAGGGACGACATCTGATGCATCGGGAAGAAGTAGGACATCGTCATATGTGAGCCCGAGCATCGCCACTTTCTCATTGACGCTCTCAGCCATGCCGAAACCCTAATGGGTCGAGTATCTACCCGCCAACAGCCCGGAGGATCTCCTCGCATGCTTCAACTAAATCATCGACATGTACTGCGCTCTTTTGGAACGAGCCTTTATTACTAGCATCTTGGGCAATCGCAGCTCCCCAGCCTGGCCCGCCGATTACAACTCGAGGAGCTGGTCTAATGCTTGGAATCTGGTCGAGCGCGGTGAGATCTCCATTCTTGTTTAGTTGCGCCCATAGGAAAACTGCGGGTGGCGCTGAACGTTTCACAACCGCGCTGATTGCTTCAATTGGAGTGCGCGCTCCTAAGAATTGGGCTTGAATCTTCCGCTCTGAGAGCGCTGCTGCCAAAGCGTAAAGTGGAAGTGAGTGCATCTCCTCACCGATGCAGGCAAGCAATACCGGGCGAGGATTTATTGGATCGACATCGTTTGTATTCCACTCTTGAAGTAAGCGCTTGATGATTTCGCTGACAAGATGTTCGGTCTCAATTCCGGTACCGGCATCTGCCCATTCATCACCTAGAAGTATTAATAGCGGAACAATCACTTCATTCCAGGTATTAGTTATTCCACGCATCTGCATTTCAGAGCGAAGTAACTCTTCAACAAAATTTCGATCATATGCACGAGCGGCCCGCAAAACAGTCTCAACTAGCTCTTCTCTAACTGTTACTTCTTTAGCAAGAGTTGTGGAGATAACTTCGGCTGAGCTCTCGCCATCAAATGCCAAGGCGCGTTGCGCCGCTTCCGCTGGGGAGACCCCTGAGATAACGAGCTTTCGCATCAACGTTAACCGGGCGATATCACCCGCTGTGTAGCGGCGATGCTCTCCGGTGCTGTGATCGGTTGGGCCAATGCCATAACGGCGATCCCAAGTTCGTAGCGTTGCTGGGGCAACTCCCAGCCTTCTGGCAACTGCGGCGACGGTGTGGGCCTCAGGTGCTACCTCAGTCCCGCTCCGGGATGTGTCGCTCGCCATACCTGAAGGAGACATAGACGAATGGTGGGGGTAGCGCGACGCGCCCGCATCTTGAAATCGAGGTACTTGAACAACTTACGGCGCGATTGTATAGTACGCCTATGTCCGAAACGACCCGCTTACCGAAGCCGGTAGAAGCAAATTGGGAATGGCAGTATGAGGGTGCTTGCCGATCCCTTCCAACTGAGATGTTCTTCCATCCAGATGGCGAGCGCGGCCCCCGCCGCAAGGCTCGTGAAGTTGCTGCCAAAGCGGTCTGCGCAACCTGTCCAGTACTCGCACAGTGCCGAGCACATGCCCTAGCAGTGCAAGAGCCATACGGGATCTGGGGAGGTCTTACTGAAGAAGAGCGTTTCGAGATCATCAGCAAAGCCCAACGGCAATCTCGGGTCTTTACTGCGTAATTCTCCTCCTTTTCAGCCGACTAAACAGCGCCTCCGAGCTCATCACTCGGAGGCGTTAGTTTTTTAACTGGTTAAGTAATTACTTAAGTAAGAGGTTCTGGCTTTACTCGAAGGCTAATCACCGTTGTTACAGCAAGTGCTGAGATGATCACTCCGAGTGAAACGGTAATTGGAATTTCTGGAATCTTAAATCCGGCGATGTCATGTATTCCGATTCCATGGAGCGCTTCAATAACTAGTTTTACTCCAATAAATCCAAGGACAATCGATAGCCCCTTTGACAGGTAAAAGAGGCGCTTTAACAAAATGCCCACTAAGAAATAAAGTTGTCGAAGTCCCATCAAAGCAAAGGCATTTGCCATAAATACGATGTAGGGATCTCGAGTTAATCCAAAGATTGCTGGGATTGAATCTAGAGCAAATAGGAGATCAGTTGTTCCAACAGCAACTAACGCAATTGTGAAAGTCGAGTAACCCCGTTTGCGAAGTGCTTGGATGATCCGGTTTTCTTGCCACTCATCCTCATCCGGGTCCCCGGTGACCAGCTTGTATGCGGTCCACATCAAGATTGCGCCGAACAAGAAGAAGATCGCGACGAAACGCTCAACAACAGCTGCTCCAATAATGATGAAAGCGCCACGCATAACTAGCGCCATAACGATGCCGAGCAATAAAACTAGCTGTTCTTTCTGCTTCTCAACCTTTAGGCGCGTAAGGATGACTAGGAAGACGAAGAGATTATCGATCGAGAGTGAATACTCAGTTATCCAACCAGCGAAGAACTCCCCGCTTGCTCTCGGGCTATCCCAGCTCCGCATTGAGATTCCAAAGATGATTGCCGCGCTTACATAGATTGCTGTCCAGGAAGCCGCTTCTCGAAGCGAGGTGATTGAGTTTCTCCGGTAGACCGCCCAAGCGAGGTCTAAAAGTATTACCAGGCTTACGATTCCGAGGGTTACGAACCAGACAGTGGTTGAGACATTTACAGTTTCGCTCATCACTTCATTCGTCACTTCAGTCATTGCGAAAGTGTAATGAGAAAGGGCCCCGATTCCTCGAGGCCCTTCCACTTACTACGGATAGATTGATTAGTGAGAATGCCCACCAGGTCCATGGCTATGTCCATGTCCGCCCGGCGCATCCTTTGGCTCTTCTGGCTTCTCAAATACGAGCGCCTCGGTAGTCAAAAACATCGCAGCAATCGATGCGGCATTTGCTAGCGCAGAACGAGTCACCTTTACTGGGTCGATAACGCCGGCCTTAACAAGATCGCCATACTCATCAGTTGCGGCGTTGAAGCCTTCATTGCTCTTCAAGTTACGAACCTTTGAGACGACTACATAACCTTCTTGTCCAGCATTTTCTGCGATCCAACGGAGTGGTTCTTGGCAAGCCTTTGCAACGAGTCGAACGCCAACAGCGGCATCACCCTCATAACCAAGATCGCTATCGAGAACTGTTGCAGCATGAACTAGGGCAGCGCCGCCACCAGCGACGATTCCCTCTTCGACTGCAGCGCGAGTCGCAGAGATTGCATCTTCAAGACGGTGCTTCTTCTCTTTCAACTCAACTTCAGTGTGCGCGCCAACTTTGATAACGCAGACTCCACCAGAGAGTTTTGCAAGCCGCTCTTGGAGCTTCTCGCGATCCCAATCAGAATCCACGGTGTCAATCTCACGACGAATCTCAGCAATTCGACCATCGACATCCTTCTTTGCTCCAGCGCCATCAACGATTGTGGTGTGATCTTTTGTCACAACAACGCGACGGGCCTTGCCCAACATATCTAGACCGATTTGGTCGAGCTTCAAACCAACTTCAGTCGAGATGACCTGGCCGCCAGTTAGGACTGCCATGTCTTGAAGGATTGCCTTACGGCGCTCACCAAATGCCGGAGCCTTAACAGCAACCGAGGTGAATACGCCACGGATACGGTTTACAACGAGAGTAGATAGCGCCTCACCTTCAACATCCTCAGCGATGATTACTAGCGGTTTGCTGGTCTTTGCGACCTGCTCGAGAACCGGGAGTAGATCAGAGAGGGCTGAGATTTTTCCGCCTGAAATCAAGATATAGGCATCCTCTAGAACGGACTCCATGCGATCTTGATCAGTAACGAAATAAGGTGAGATGTAGCCCTTATCGAACTGCATACCCTCAGTAAATTCGAGCTCTAAACCAGTAGTGGATGATTCCTCAACGGTGATAACGCCATCCTTGCCTACTTTGTCCATCGCTTCAGCGATCAATTCACCGATGCCGCGATCTTGAGCAGAGATGGTCGCAACATCTGCGATCTGCTCTTTTCCGGCAACCTTTGTGGAGTTAGAGCGGAGCTTGTCTACTACTGAGGTAACAGCAGCTTCAATTCCAGCTTTGATTCCCATTGGTTGTGCGCCAGCAGCGAGGTTACGAAGTCCCTCTTTAACCATTGCTTGCGCCAAAACTGTTGCAGTGGTTGTTCCGTCACCAGCGACATCATTGGTCTTCTCAGCAACTTGCTTAACAAGTTGTGCTCCCATGTTCTCAGCTGGATCGGATAGTTCGATTTCCTTTGCGATAGTGACGCCATCATTTGTGATGACTGGCGCACCAAAAGATTTTCCAATTACGACATTCCGGCCCTTTGGACCGAGAGTCACCTTTACGGTGTCAGCGAGGGTATTTACTCCACGCTCCATGCCGCGACGAGCACTCTCGTCGAAATGAAGTGCTTTAGCCATAGTTAGTTATCGTCTCGATTACTTCGCAACTACAGCCAAGATATCGCGAGCGGAGAGAACTAGATATTCCTCGCCACCATGCTTGATCTCAGTTCCACCGTACTTGCTATAGAGAACAACATCGCCAACTTTGATATCCATTGGAACGCGAACGCCATCATCAAAGCGGCCTGGGCCGACTGCAACAACGGTTCCTTCCTGTGGCTTCTCTTTAGCGGTATCTGGGATAACTAGACCAGATGCGGTCTTCTCTTCTGCTTCGCTTATCTTTATTACGATGCGATCTTCTAGCGGCTTAATGGCAATGGCCATCTTTATAGCTCCTTCTTATCTAGTCTTATTCGGGCGACTTATCACTCTCACCCGGTGAGTGCTAACGCCAAGCCTAGGGCGAGGTATTCCCGACCTCAAATCAGCGTTGTCCAGCCCTCAAATCCGGTTCGGAGCGGGGAGCTGAGAGCAAACGTTGTCTCCGCGTAGCGGGGACGGTTTGCGACGGCGACCCCGACGAACCGAGTTAGAGCCAGAGTGGCTGAGTCGGAGGTGTATCTGAGGCTGCTGCGATCCCAAGCCTCGAGGGGGCGCGACCGGCGGAGATGGCAAGGGAGCCGAGAGCGGCGACCATCGCTCCGTTATCGGTACATAGGGCCGGAGGTGGGGTTCGGACTTCGATTCCCGCTCTTGCGCACCGCTCACTAGCAAGCTGGCGAAGGCGCGAATTAGCAGCAACTCCGCCGGCGATCACAAGCGAATCAATTCCAGTATCAACGCAGGCCTTGATCGATTTCAGTAAGAGCACATCGACAACAGCTTCTTGAAAAGAAGCAGCGACATCGGCTCGTTTGAAATCTGGGGTAGCAACTAAGTATCGAGATACCGCGGTCTTTAGGCCTGAGAATGAGAAATCAAAAGGTTGGGCTTGCATATCTTTTGGTTGGGATAGACCCCTTGGAAACTTAATCGCTTCTCGATCACCGTCTCTTGATTCGCGATCAATTATTGGACCGCCTGGAAAGCCCAGGTTCATCAAACGAGCAATTTTATCGAATGCCTCACCGGCAGCATCATCAACTGTCTGGCCAAGACTTTCGATATCGGATGTTAACTCGTTAACTTTCAAGATTGAAGAATGTCCCCCGCTAACTAGTAGAGCGATGCTAGGACGAAACTCCTTCTCGTGCGTAAGTAAATCAACTGCAACATGTGATGCAAGATGATTCACTCCGTAAAGTGGTTTATCAAGAGCTAGCGCGAGTGCATTTGCAGCGGATACTCCTACCAATAACGCACCTACTAAGCCTGGACCAGAAGTTACAGCGATCCCATCGAGGTCTTCCAGCTTTACGCCACTTTCTTTTAGCGCTCGCTCAATACTGGGTTGCATCGCCTCTAAATGGGCACGTGATGCGACTTCCGGGACAACGCCACCAAAGCGAGCATGCTCATCCACGCTAGAAGCAATCACGTTGGCAAGAAGTTTTCGCCCCGTTACGATTCCAACAGCTGTCTCATCGCAAGAAGTCTCGATACCGAGAACTAGTGGCTCACTCATCGCCAAGCTCCTTACGCATAATCAACGCATGAACGCCGGTGGCGTAATAGTTATCTCGCCTTGCAATCACTACATAACCGCGCTTTTCATAGAGTGGAAAGGCCTCTTCATTTCCCTCGCGGATTTCCAGCATCAACGCGCTTACCTTCTTGGAAGCAGCCCAACGCTCGAGTTCATCAAGTAAGTGGCTCGCTATTCCGCGTTTCCTATAGCTTGGAATAACAGCGACATTATGAATGTCGGCAACCTCGCCCGCCAAGGCGATACCGGCATATCCGACAATCACTCCTTGCTCATGAGCAACTAAGTAGCGCCGGGTCTTTGGTACACCTGAAAGTTCTTCCCGGAATTGAGCAGCGCTCCATGGAGATTCCGGAAAGACTTCTTTTTCAATTCCTATCAATGCTGGAACATCAAAGGTAGACATCTCGCGATATTCGATCATGAGCGCTCACTCGTAGGAAGAGCATCTGGCCTACGTAAATAGAAAGGCTCGCGGATATTCATAGCGAGTGACTTTGCAAGAAGTAGATGCGGTGAGGGAAAGAGCGGTTCGGTAAATCCAAAGCCAAACTTATTCTCTGATCTTGTGGCTATTTCTTCAGGCTTTCCTACAGAGGGCCCTTCTACTCTCTCGCCATTTGCATACTTGGCCCAGTAAATCTCTTTCCGCCGGGCATCAGTTGTAACCAAGTAACTTGGAGAATCAATATCGATCCCGTCTAATGAACAGACTCCGACCCAGGGAATATCTCGCGCCGTAGCAAAAGTTTGGGCGAAGACAATGCCTACCCGCAATCCTGTAAATGGACCGGGCCCCATGCCCACAACAACTTGATCAATACTTTTCTCAATCTGTAACGCTTCAGCTACTAACTTCGGGAGCGCCTCCGCATGCTCAGTTGCGCCATCGTGATGGCCCGCAAAAAGTAACTTTGAACCAGCAAGTACCGCACAGCTAGTGCGCGTTGTTGAAGTATCTATAACCAGCGAATTCAAAGGGTGAATCCCTCCCAGCGCTTTCCATGAGGAATTGCACTTACATTTCGCTCATCATCGCTCGCGCCAAACTCAATGAGAATCTCTAGGAAATCCTCACCAAAGCGCGCTCCCACTTCCCCGCCCCACTCAATAACCGTAACCGCGCTCTCTCGCCCAGTGTCTAGATCCAAGTCATCAAATTCAAAGGTTGTCTTTGCGCTTCCCAATAACCGATAAGCATCAACATGAATAAGCGGGATCTCTCCCTTATGGACGCGGGAGATCACAAATGTTGGCGAAGTGATTCCGATAATGCCAAGGCCAGCGCCAATTCCTTGAGTTAGCGCAGTTTTACCGGCTCCCAAAGGCCCAGAGAGAACAACTAGATCTCCAGCCTTTGTTTTCGAGGCAATAAATTGACCGAGCTCGCGCATCTCATCGACTGAGTTCACTTTGCGCATTTGATAAGGCTATCCAAAAAATGAAGCGGGGCCCGGTTTCCCGGGCCCCGTTCACTTATTACTAACTAATTAACCACCAGGTTAATCAACCACCTAGAACCCTCAGTCTCGGTGCAACGTAGCCCCGATCAAAGGTCATGTTTCCTGCTTTGCGCAACTTTGTGAGCAACGCTCCGCCGGACAAGTTCTTTCCGTTCTCGGCAGCATAAGCAAGCATGTCTGCAATTGCTAAGTACTGAGAGACAGTGAAGTTACAGTGGTTAGTTCCAGTAGCAGCTGGGACCGTTGTGTCTGGTGATCCAAGCGCAGTGAACTTCATGTACTTCTCTGGTGGGAAGTTCCATAGAACCAATTGATTATAAGCAGGCTTTGTCCGTATACCTGCCTTCTTTGCTGCCGCCCACTTTTCAGCATGATGGGCAGCATATTTGTCAGCGAGTGATTGCTGAATTCCTGCCAAGGTTGCTGGGTCTGAGGTGCCCTTGAAAAGAATTGACGGCTTATCCACCTTTCCAGTGTGCGAAGCCAGAGTTTGTAGCTTGGCAATAGCTGCTGGATTTCCTTTGACCCGCGGAACAGCTGCGAGGTAGGCAAGCATCGCATCCGTTGCACTCTTACCGGAAAGTGCGGAAACCCAAATGAATTGGTCTTCTGCGACTCTCGCTGCGTAA
>Ga0194116_10002441_pt1 | contig 24097 bp, 21 predicted proteins | sample TA2MahsurfametaG_4_FD_148617 | JGI IMG/M metagenome (GOLD analysis project Ga0194116, IMG submission 148617) | Freshwater microbial communities from Lake Tanganyika, Tanzania - TA2015008 Mahale S9 surface | ecosystem: Environmental > Aquatic > Freshwater > Lake | place: Tanzania: Lake...
CAAAATAGTTAGAAATGAATTGTTATACAAGTTAATTGATAAATATAGAGACCGAACTGATATAGATCCTTATGAAAAATTGTGTTATTTTTTAGAAAAACTTGAATTTGGAAATCCATTTGTGAACCAGGTTGCAAAACAGACCTATATAAAAACAAAAACACATTTATCTATTGAATAATTATTGTATAATTTTTTATTGTGTAATTTTTACAGTTACAAAATAATTGTATGATTTTATTGATTTATTCTGTAATTTTTTATTTTGTAATTTTTACAATTACAAAATAATTATTGTATAATTTTATTATTGTGTATTTTGTAAAATTACAAAATAAAAAAATGCTTACGGGATTAATACATATTTTAATATTCACGTTTCTTATATTTTATGCTTTGTTTTCCCCTTATAAATATGACAAATATGTTTTTATTCTTTTTTTGTTATTATGTATACACTGGTTAATATTAAAAGGAGAATGTTTAATATCATATTTATATAAAAAAAGACAGGAACCAAATTATTATATAGGAAAGAATCCAAGCGAAATGAAAGATATTGATGATTTTTCAGAGGAAGTTTCAGTATATACAAAAATAAATAAAGATAAGATAAAAAATACAATATATATATTGATATATATATCATTTACATTATTATTTTATAGATTTATAAAACACAAAACAGTAAAACCATTACTCATTCTGTATTTTAATTTTATATTTTTAATAATGTATATAATGTATCTCAAAACAAATTATAGGAATAATATAATGGAACATTTATATGTTATTTTTCTTACAATTTCAATATTAATTATATGTATAGTTGATATTGAAAAAAATAAATTAAAACTATTTAAAAAATAGTTTAATATAACGAAAAGTAGATAAAGTTTTATTTAAAAATGTCATATCCAAACGATTGTTTAGTATTAAAAATTGAAGAATACGATCAAGATGATCATAAATTAGACACTCAATTGTTCATTCTGTTTGATTCTCTAAGGATGCAATATATAATTAGAGGTAAGAGAAGAGATTCTAAATCATCAGGAGTTTCAAAGGATTATTCATTTACATCAAATTCAGCATTTGATTTAATGACTTTTATCAATTATTCATTATGTCCAATGAATGTATATTCTTATTCATTATATAATTATGACAATTTACCATACGAATCAAATGAAATTACATTTGAATTTTTAGACAAGTGGGTTTCACCACAATATGAAATTGTAGGTTATGATAATATTAAAAGACTTAGTGTTAGACAATTGTCAAAAATGCTGAGAATGTTGAAGAATGTTTCAAATGAATATTAAATTATATTTTATGTTAAAAAATTTATTTTGTAATTATAAAAATTACAAAATATAAAATAGTTATAAATGTGTTGGAATAAAGATGTATCGTTAAATACATTTATGTTTTCTATGGTAACTCTACTTTTTATTTATTATAATAATAAATACACTAAATATAAAATAAAAGAGTTTACGACAATCTGGGTATACTTGTTATTTGTAAGTTTTATTTCTATGCAAATTGTAGAATATTTTTTATGGAATTATATGGGGAATAACAAACTAAATAAACTTTTTACATATCTAGCTATTTTTGTAATATTGTTACAACCATTTTGTAGTATAATGTTGTTAAAAGATGATAATACAAAAAAGAATATGATGTTATGTTATTTTTTATTTATTTTGGTATTAGTATATTTTTATATAGTAACTAAAAAAAATATAAAGACATCAATCGCAGATAATGGACATTTAAAATGGGATTGGTTGCCTTTATCCTCTGAAATTATATTTTGTATAGTTTGGTCATTATGGTTTTTTTTCTTATTTTATCCACTTTATAAAACAAATATAAAATCAATGTTGATATGTTTTTCTATACTTTGTGTATCAATTTATACTTATTTAAAACATCACACTTATCATTCTATGTGGTGTTGGATGACAAATTTTATAATGTTTATATTTTTAATACAGATTTTAGTAATTTTACCATATAAAGAAAAGGGAACCTTATGTTGAATTTTTATAATATAAAAAATTATAAAAATCAATATATAAATTATATATCTAAAATAATTTTTACTTCATGTATTCAATCATCTTGTTACCAGTAGTTTCGGTACCAATTGCTTCCAATGCACTCTTATATTTTGCTTCATATTCTTTTTGAAATTCAGGATGCTTTTCGTCAAGTTCAAAGATTTCATTATTTGTCTTCTTTAAAATCTTTGAACAATCCTTAATCTTCTTTTCGCATTCTTCTTGTAAAATACGAACGTTTGCTCTCTTTACTCTTAAAGAAGTATAATATTCAATATCGTCATAACTAACTTCCTTAGCTTCAGTAGTATCAGCAAGAAGTTGCTTCTGTCTTTCTTGAATTTCTTCCATTTCTCTCTTTTCTTGTTCTCTTTGTTGCTTGATGTTGTCACGAGCGACACCATCAAGTTTCATACGGATATCAACTTCCTTAGTTGAATTGCAATACTTACTATCAAGAGTGACAGGGAAATCTCTACCAACATAACCAACTAAATTTTCATGATAACTATCAACATTTCTAAGAAGATTTTCACTCCATTCTTCTGCTTCTTGTACGGTAGCAAAAGAACCTCTCATTTTCATAACGCCAAAACAACCATCCTTGTCAGGTTGAGATCCAGTAGAAGGAGTAAAAGAGAAAACAAAATAATTTTGTTGAGCGAGAGGAGGGTCGTTTCTAACACGTTGAACACGAGGAAATTCCAACTTGACAAAAGAAGTGTTTAAAAGTTCTTGTTTAGCATTTTCAGTCTGTTCGTCATTTAGGGGTTGAGCGGAACTTGTGACTTTGTTTCTTTCCAACATACATTGAGGGACAGAATTTGAGAGTTTATTGTTAATCGTTTTTTCGTATAAATTTTGCATGTTTGTTGTAGTAATATAATATTGTATAAAAATATTATATTATATTATATCTTTATATTATTTTTCATTAAAAAATAATATTCATTTTGAATAGTTTCATATCAATATTTTACACATTTTTACATTTCAAACGATTATTTACTCCAATCATTCAAATTACGGCATAACGGACAAGACAGTTTACATTCTTTCGTAATGATATATCAACAATCATTACAAATTTTATGATTACATTTTAGTATTATCATAATTTTATTTTCCAAACATACACAACAATCTCCTGCTTGATTTGTATATGTATGTTTTCCCATTTGAATAGCACAATTCATACACATACCATTATGACAAAATAATACCCATTTCGGTTGTTTTATATTACAATATTTATAATTTCTACATTCGATTGGTATACAACAATTAGAAGGACAGTAACCGTTATGTTCCCTATAACCACAAAGACATACTTCGTTATATTCATCTGTTTCTTCGTTATAACATTCACAACAACATTGATTTAAACATTCACCATTGCACGATGACATTTTTATCTTAGTTAATTGTAATATAAAATGATTAAATCAATTTTATTTAAAAATGGAGTTTTAAATAAAGGTGTAATAAAATTAATTTTCATCGACTAATTCTACTGTCATATCATTATCTATATCTCCATAATTATAATCTTCATATTGTCTAGGTTCTTCGATATAATGTCCTTCGTAATCACCTTCATCAATATTTAAAATTTCTGGTCCATAAATGTCTTCTAATATTTTTCTTTTTTCTTCATCTGATAAATTATCTATATTATTTACAAAACCATCTTCTTCAATATTTTCAATTTCGAATTCTTCACCTTCTTCAACTTTTTCAAAATCATCCTCTTTGTTTTCATATCTATCATCAAAATTATCATCAAAGTCATCATAACCTGGAGGTATTGGTCCTTCATCTCCATCTATTTCTTTATTTTGTTCAACTAACGAATTCCTTTCCTCAATTTCTATACCTTTATCTTCATCAAAATTATTAGTAACTATAATGTCAGATTCAATTCTTTTCTTAATACATTTTTTTTTATTTACTTTTTCTAAAATGTTTTTAGTGTATAATTTTATTTTTTTATTTTTTATTTCATCTTTATATTTGTCAAAAATGTTTTCCATATATCCTCTTTGAATTATAGTTATAAATATTTTATCATTTTGTGTTACTATTTCACTTGAATAACAATTAGAAAACAATTTATATGCAAATATAGTTACCAATTTATATAATTTTTGTTTTTTATTTTTAAATTTCTCGATAAGTAGTTTTTCAACATTGTTAACCCAAGTGTTAATAGGTGGTATATTATTATATTTTTCCTTCATGTGAAAAAAACATTTTAATACTAAATACAACCAGAAAAATGAAAACAAAGAACAGTATCCATATTTATCATATTCACTAAGAAATGTTTGTATACCTATACAAGATGAAGCCGAGAACGGTTCAATTTCTATTTTTTTTATTTTATAATTTTTTAGTTCAAGTAACTCGTTTTCTAATTCAGTTTTTGTATTTTTAATTTTTTCTAGTTTTTCGTTGAGTGATGTAAGTTCTAAAACTTTTTTGAGATTTTCAGTATCTTTAAGTTTTGTTTTTTTAGATACTATTTTCTTTTCGACATTGGACAATTCTTTATTTAACATATGTAAATCTGTTTTTATATTTATTTTTCTGAATTCTTTTTTTGAAATAATTTTCATTATAAAAATCTCTAATGTTTCAAACAAATCTATACGTTCGTCGTATAAATAATCTGTTTCTGAACCATGAGGTTCATAATGATTAAAATATATTACATTATCTGTATTTTCAATTAAAATAACATTTCTATGTCCTCCATCTACAACATTGTTATTTCTCTCAAATTCTTTAGAAACCCAATTTGATAAATTCAATATTGTAAATCTATCACAGTCTTCTATTTTTTTAATAATGAATTCTAAAAATTCTTCAAATTTTTCTATATTTTCTTTAATTTTTTCATCTATAGTGTTTTCTGTATCGTTTTTAGTTTCTTCATACTCATCATATGTGTTTTCATCTATATCGTAACTAAAATCTATTGTTTCATTATTATCGTTTATGTATTGAATTTTTTTTAAATTAAATTCAACTTTTATTTCAAATGCACATTTTTCTATATTTTCTTTTTTAATCAAATCATAATATATATATTTTTCAATCGATAATTTAAAATCTTGAAATACAGGAATTAATTTGTATTTTTCTACATTTTTAGCCCATGCATTTTCCAAAGAAAACAATAAAGTTCTATAAAATTCATCTGCTGGAATATATATTGAGTGTTTTTTCATTATTTTTGCACATTCATCTTCAACCATCTTAAATTTTTCTTTTACTATTTTCGAAACTTCATATTCTTTAATTTTATTTACTTTATAATAATATGTTTCAATATCTTTTTCTAGTTCGTCTATACATTCAGAAATCACATCATTTAATTTTTTTATTTTTTCTTCGTTCATTTTTATAGATGTTTTTTATTTAATGTCAATAAATAAAAAAACATAATTTTATAATTTTATAATTTTATAATTTTATAAACATTTTATATGAAAAAATATTTTATAGTTTATTTTCATATTCATATTTTTCATTTAATTTTTTACTTATATTTTGTATATTTGCAAAACTCATTTGTGTTCCAAATTTTGGAGTATTTATTTTAACTGAAGTTGATGGGTCAAAACTATCACCATAATTAAATTGGATAATATTGTCTTTTGCATTTGTAACAAATCCATTATATGAGACTTTTAAATCTTCCATCTTTTTCACTAATTTTCTCTGAATATAACCACTCTTGGCTGTTTTAATTGCTGTATCAATGACACCCTCTCTGCCACCTGCTGCATGAAAAAATAATTGTTTTGGGTTAATACCCTTAATATAAGATGAAGTTATAAAACCTCTACTTTCAAATAATTGCTCCAACATTTTAATCTCTCTATCATTTGTTTCTGAAGTTTTATCATTTAGATAATCCGTATCATTTTTATAATAATGAGGTAATGTTCTGTTTCCGAAATTTTTAGGAATACGTTTACCATCAACGTTTTGTTGACCTATAATTCCTGTAATTTGAGCAATATTAACATAACTACCTTTTGAACCTGATAAAATCATACAGTTCAAGTTGTTATTGAAATCAAGTGATTCTTTAGAAATTTTCTGACCAATTGATGTAGCGTTATTAAGTGCATTATTTATTTTCTTTTCTTTCATCTCTTCGTCTGTTTCAGTGTTCAAAATACTTTGTGCTTCAATAAAACACTTTATCATTTCTGAATTTATTTTATCAGTATTTTCTAAAACACAATCCTGGAGACCCATTGAAAACCCGTAAGTAATAAGATATTGATTTACAATGAATTGGAAATTGCTAACAAACTGAACTGCTATTTTAGCACCGTATTCTTTGTCGAGTTTATGAACAATTGAAGCATGACTGTCAGCCAAGACTTGTTTGTTTAAAGTTCCTGAAATTAAGACACCATTTGTAATTTTAATGTTTGTTGGGGTAAATGAATATTCAAAATCATCAGGAAACAACATTGATAAAAGACAATGACCATTTAAAATGTCAACATCTGTTTCTTTACATTTCCATTTTAATACATTTTTTATATGATTTAATTTATTTGTAATAAAATCCATATCCCATTCTTCAATTCTCATTATACAATCATTAAAAGTATCTTGTTCTATTTGAACTTTTTCATAAAATGTTTTTTTTCCATGTTCATTATGACGATATTCGCCTCTTGTCATTAAATAACCACCTGTAAGTGCATCTTGACAAATACATAATAATAATCTTGACGATTGACCACTTTTTATAAGTGCTTCAGTTGAAGATAGTAATTCTAATTCACACTTTGTTTGGTAACTTTGTGGAACGTAAATGTTCATTTCATCCTTTTATACCATTCTCTCTTTGTCATTTCCTACAAAGGTCATTGAATTTTGTTATTCGATATATATTTCATCATAATGATACACAGGAAATATACACCTACAAACAAACACTCTTACGAGTGGGAATAGACTATATCTTGAGGTTTCCCCCGTTGCCATTTAGTCGTTGAACCTTATCCATTCTCTTTTTCAAGAGTTTAGGACCTTGGATGCGGATCGTCCTGTACTTATTAGTCATAATAAACCTTTTTACTATACCAGTTTAATTACCAACTGCCAGTATTATATTTCTACAATACCTTAGTAGTTTATTATGTATCTGTATACTATTTTAAATATACAAAATCAGGATTTCCCCGCAATTTGACAACGTCGCCTGCTGTGCACAGACTTGCCATAACTTTTATTATGACATGGGCTATTGAATGTTAACCCAATGAAATTACTACTTGTTTCCAAGTAGATTGGACTGTATCTTAAGCAAACTCAAGATGATTAATCTATCAATGTTCACCAACATCCGTTCAGTCTCTGACGGCTCATCATAGTCTAATCATAACGACCTTAGACGATAACCATGCTGGTTGCCCAATCCTTAACATTGTTTACCGTTGGTTTCGGTCATTACCCGAGTTCCTCTTATAAGTTTCCAAATAAGAGTGGTAGTTAAGGCTCTAAGGGTTTTCCAGAACAACAAGATGTTTTGCCTTTATATGTTTTCTTAGATTTTGTATAAAATTTAATGCCAATTGTTTTTTTTCATCAAGTGTTATTTTAGATGATGAAAATTCAGTTAATTTGTTATCTATCTTAACTCTCCATCCAATTTGGATACTATTTCTAGGTTTGATATATTCTTCATCTGTTTTATCCATAATTTTTATATCTTTATACTTGGTGGTTAAGTAATATTCAATTGTTTGTTCTGTTATGCATTTTTTTCCACCACCATTAATTGTACTGTTGTATCCATTTGGTATGATAGTATTATGTTTCATTATCATCTGCGTTTCATAAAAATCAGATTCTTCATATGTACAGACAGTTAATATTTCATATATAAAATCATTCTTCCCGTATTTTACTATATCTTCGTTTAAAAATTTACATTGTCCTTTTTTATTAGAAAAGGCTTCAGATAAATGGGAATAAAATCTCATTTTTGACCCATATGGTCTGTATCTTTTATGATTTAAAATATGAGAAACACATTGTCCTATATACGATTTACCAGATGTTTTACTTGTCATTTTATATATTTCTGCATATCTAATTTTAATTATATCATTTTCATCAATTATTGTATTTTTTTATATCATTATACTGAAGATTGTTTACAGATGGTGAAAATTCTATCATCTTATAATATTTGTATAATATGTATGGTTTTAAGATAATTTTAAATTGGCATTTGTAACATATAAAGACTAGAGAGTTTCAACCTTTTCAGTCTCCCTGTTTCCGACGGTGATTATGAAATTAAGTGTTCATCGAAATCAGCGTTATATGTCTTTGTTGCTGCTAAATTCATTCTTATAGTTTTTATTTTTTGACCATTGTTTATTCCTGAATTTTCTTCAATTATTTTTACATTTCTTGCTATCATTGAACCCTTATGTAAAGTAGGTTGTCTTCCAAATAAAACCAAATCTCCATTTTTAAGGTGTCTTTCCACTATATCTCCTTCTTTCAATTGAAAATGTCTTTCGGGTGTTATGATTATCTTTATAAATTCCTGTTGTTGATTTGAATTTTTCCTAATTAATTCGTCATCTTGGCAAAATTCAAAGTTGTCATCATTTGGATTTAGTACTTTTCCTTTTCTATAAATTCTATCATCTGGTAATATATTCAAAGGAACATTTTCATCATTTATCTTTATATTTTTGATTAATTTTCCGTTTCTAACAATACAATCAGTTTCTTCTAAACAAATATCAACCCCCTTTATTTGTTTAAACTTTTCAGGATCTATTTTTTTATTATTTCTTATAATTATATCTCCTTTTTGTAGAGTAAAGCCCTTTTTCTGGTAAAAGATTTTTGGTTTCTTGTATATGTTTATATCGTATATTTTTGTTCCATTATCTCGAATTACATAATTCACTTTATTTTCTTTTATAAGATTATCCAGATAATTATGATTAAAAGAGCAAACTCTTTCTGGAAATGTTAACTTTTCAGAAAAACTAAGTGGTATTGCGATTTCATTTGCTTTCAACATTGGATCTGGTCCAATAACTGTTCTGGCTGAAAAATCAACTCTTTTACCAGATAAATTGTTTCTAAAAAGACCTGTTTTACCATTAAGGCGTTCTTTGAAACATTTTATTGGTCTTCCGTTCATCTGTCTTGCTTTTCCTTTAGAATTGTCCATTAAAGTTTTTATATGAAATTCTAAATGTTTCAGAGAATCTGTAAATTCCTTTTCTCTATCAAAATCGTTGGTTTTTAATGATATAATTTTCATCTTTTGTTCCAATTTATTATTTACTTTAATAATTTCTACATATTTATTTGTAAGGTCATCATCGCAAATACCATTTGGAGTTTCGACAAAAGGACGAGCACATAACGGTAAAACAGGTAAGACAGTCAAAATAAAGTTTGAAATATGTGTTTTAGGATTACAACCTATAATTCTCATATCTTTTGATGTAATACCATCAAATAATGCTTTAATTTCCCTTGATGTTATTTTTTTATTGTTTTCATCATAAATATTATTTTCATCATAAGAATAGAAATATCCTTTATGTTCACAATGACAACATTTTTTAAGTGTATTTTGAATATATTCACTTACTTTTTGTGTTTTTGCAAATCCTTTGTATTTACATAATAATGTTTTATTGTGTTCTTTTTCAGTTATACCTAGTTTTCTACATTTTGTGCAGAATAAATTTAAACACGTAACTATCTGACTAATAAACAAAGGATGTGGAACTGGATATGACAATTTGATATGTCCAAAATGACCAGGACATTCTTTATTAGTTCCATTGCAAGTTACACATTTGTTGTAATTTTGTATAACACCCATACGCGAATCATAAATGCTTCCTTGACCAGATAATTTACTCTCATTTATTAAGGCGACACTATATTTCAATATTTCATCGGCAGAAAAAATACCAAATTGGACATTTTTAATTTCATCAGTTTGTGGAATATCATTGTTTCTTAAACTTATATTTACGATATCGTTATTGTTGTTATTATTAAGTCCAGAGGATGTTGAAAGTCCAGAGGATGTTGAAAGTCCAGAGGATGTTGAAAGTCCAGAGGATGTTGAAAATACATTTTCCTTAATATTGAGTTTTACAATATTCATTCTTAAATGTTATCTTAAAAATCAATAAATAACAATATATGATATAGTAAATTATAATGGTATAGATTTATATAAATTCAATTTTTTTTAAATTATATTGTAATATATTGTATTTTGTATAAAATATTTTATAAAATGTTATTTTATAAAATATGTTTAATTGAATATATATAAATTAATTAGATTTAATAGTTTTAGATAGTCTCTGTATCTTCATCATTATTTTTTTCTTCTTCATCTTCTTCAATTATTTCTTGTAAATTTTCCATTCTCATTTTGGATATTTCATTTTCCAACTCATCAACTTGACATTTCTTTTTGTAATCCTTTTCGTTATCAAATCCTTGCAATTCAGCATTAGTCTTTATTCTATAAGAATTAATACGTGCATTTGAAATTGTCATATCTTTGTCTAATTTCAATTTAATCTTAAATTCTTCAAATACATCAATCTTACTAGGTAATGCAGAGTTTGGAAATGCATCAACCCACCAATTTGAAAATGAAGTGTAAATAGTATGGAAAGAAAGAAAAGTATTTGTTCTTTCTTCTTCAGGAATACCAAACATTCTCTCTTTGATAAAGGCTGCATAGTAATCGTTTCTTTCTCTATATTTTCCAGTAGCATCCAATACTTTAGAAGGATCTTGCATTTTACCATTTTTGACAACATGTTTAAATTTTTGGAAGAAAAGCCAAGCAAATGCACTTTTTAATCTTTTGATTTTATTATCAATGTCAGGATCCCTTCTGAATATTTTCATATCTTTTTGTTCTTCTGGGTCATCTGGAATTTTATTTTCATCTTCTGGGAAACATGCTTCAAAAGGTAAAACTCTCAGACGATTCCATGTTGCTTGGTCATCAGCTGAAATTTGTGGTAATTTATTACAAATCAATGATATTTTAAGCTGAGGTTTAAAAGCAATTGGGTCTCTATTTAAACCACGAGCATAAATAGTATCGTTACCGGTAAGTTCTTTTAAAATACCTATATTTACATTGTCTTTTTTATTTGATTCCTGTAAAGCAGAAAACCGAATACCTACTATACTTGCTAGTTCAGGAGTTGCACCACTACTTTGTGTTCTTTTTCCAAAAATAAGTGAAGTAGGTAAAGGTTTAGCATACTCACCAAGAACACCGTAAAGCATATCAACAACAACAGATTTACCATTATCACCAATACCAGTCATAACAAGAAATGTCTTGTTGAAATTTCCACCTTTTAATAAAGAAGAACAATATTCAACAAAATAATTTTTAATTGTGCCGTCAGGAAAGGTTTTAGAAAGATAATCTTCTGCTTCCATAATCTCTACATCTTCATCGTCAAAATCTTTAAATTCGTAACCGGTAGTCATAGAGATGTAATCACTTTGTTTACCTTCTCTAAAACGTAATTCTCTCAAATCAAGAATACCGTTTGAAAAGTGCATAAGTTCAGGGTCTTGATCTAATTTTTGCAGAAAATATTTGTCATAAAAAAGTTCTTGACATTCTTTCATTATACCGTTTTTATAAGTATTTTCTTCAAGTTTTGAAATTAGACGGTTTATAGTGTTAACTTCTTCTTGTAATTCTTTATTCAAGCTTTTTCTTTTGTCACTATTATCTTCATCATCGTTACTATTATTGACATGAGATAATTCTTGATAAACTTTTCCTCTTTCTTTTTGAACTGCTTGTATTAATGTTGATGTTATTTTTTTTCTGAGTTCAACTCCTTTAGAAGTCATATGCCATCTATGATCTTTATATTCATACCACATATCTTTATCGATCGACGCACATATAAATTGATCTTTAAATTGTTCGTATAACCATAATGCTAAACTGTGTTGTCCTTTATTTAAGAGAGCATTGTGTATTAAATTCTCACTCTTTTTTTCTTGAAATTTACGGTATGCTTCTGGATTATCAATTTTAGCGTAATGATATAAACTGGCAATTGATTTGCCATTTTCTACTTGTTTCATTTTATCCCATTGGTAAAGACAGTAAGTTTCGTTAAAGTTATTTTCTTTTGATGTTTTTTGAGAAAATTCTTTCCAGATATAAAATCCTTCGTGTGAACCATCGCTAATACTATGGAGAATCCATCCAATTTCAATCCAATCATTATAGTTATCTGCTCTTTGATGAGAAAGCATTTTTACAAGTTCATCTGCCCTTTTTAATAATTCTTGAACAGGAATATCTTCAATTTTCTTTTTACTTTCATTGATTGTTTTTAATGACTTTTTTGCACTGTTATTACTGTATTCATTTTTAAGAATTAATGTTTCTTTATTTTCAGATGATAAAGATAAAATACGAGGAAGATAGTAATCAATTCTATTTTTATAATCAATTTCGTTACCATCAAAATCATACAAAACAAAACCATCAAGTGCTTCTTCAATTGAAATTTCTTTGCAGTTATCATTATATATTTTACTAATTTTATAATACTGATTACCTTCTCTCTTTTTACTTCCGTATAAAAGCCAATATTTAGTTGATACATCATCAATACATTTTTCTGAATTTACAATTCCAATGTCTTCAAATAAACCAACTTCATCAGCTTCTTGTCTAACAGATTGAAGAATACTATGTTTTTGGTCTGCTTTGTGAATAAAAGCATTTATAAAATGTAAATGAAAACCATGTCCAATTATATTTTTTTCTTTATTTAATGTTGGTTTTTCTTTTTCTAAAACAAAACAGATACCATGTTTAGGTTTATAATTTAAAAATTTTGTTTTTAATTGTTTTTGATAAATTTTAACTAAACCTTTTACATGACCATCATCATATAATTTATCATTCAAATCATGCTTTGATTTATCATATGTAAATTTAATATCTGTATCGTTTAAAACAGGACAAACATCATCAGGTCTTTCTGCAAGTGACATATGAAAACCTTTATCCAAAATATCACAATACATATTCCAGAATTCTTCTTGATTTTTTCTTGTGATATTAAAGGCACCAATTACTACATCTTGACTAATAATAGTAGATGAACCATTAACTACCTTACGATGTTTATCTAAGAATTTGAACATACAATTTTCCATTTTATAATGTTATCTTATAGTAAATAATTTTTTTTTAAAATAATATTTAATTTGACAAATATGATTATTTTAAGGGAAAATACTCTGATAGTTTTTTATACTCGAAAGTTTCAAGATTTAAAAAAATCAATTTTTATACTTGTTTATTAATTTTATTTTAAATTAATAAACACTATTGAAAATATTATTTTGGACGGTCTAAAAAGACCTAAGTATATTTTTTATAAAATTTGATAAAATTTATAATTTAATTTTGTCAAAGTTTAATTTAGTATATTTTGGGACAATATGAATACTTACTGTAAATAATATTTGGTCATACGATATAATATTATTATTCTTTGTTCCATATATATTTGTAACAATTTTATTATCGTCCGATATTTTTAGTTTGTTATCAGTATATACATTAAATCCTGATAATTTATACTTATTTGACATTTTTTTAACAATGTATTCTACTGTGTCATTTACTTCTTCAAATGTAGTTCCATATGTAATTGCGATATCATCTATTTTTACCAAATATATCATGTCTAATTTATTTTCTTGTTCTTTTTTTTCAAGATTACTTTCTATATCAGTTTCTTCAGTTTCAGAATCTGTATAATCTGAAACCAATTCAGGCATATCACTATCAGTTTCGCTATCAGTTTCGCTATCAGTTTCACTATTTTCATTTAATTCTTTAATAATATCATCGCTTGTATCATCAATTGATAAATTATTAAAACGAGAACATACTTCATTATAATTATTATTATTTTTTACGGAGGAATTTTTAGGCCGTCCAAAATAAGAAATACCATGAGAAATAGGGGAATTCACTGACATTTTTATAATTTTTTAAATTATATGGATAATATCATTATATAATTTATTTCTTAAAACTTCTTTTTAAAAAGTTATTTATCTTTTCTAAAACCTGTGATTTTTCTTTATTTAGCAATTTATATGTTGTTTGGAAATCTAACCATTCATAATCATATACTTCTCCTGATATAAATTTAGGTCTAATATTATATGGATAAAATTTATATTTTTTAACAGGCATGAAAGGTATATATGCTGTAAAATAAACAGTTTTATACAGTATATTGTTACTTCCAATATAAAACTCTTCAAAGATATTATTCTTATCAACATTTATATTCTTTGAAGATATGTTTGTTTCTTCTTCAAATTCTCTTAACGCACACTCTAAATCATTTTCATATTCGTTTTTTCTTCCTTTTGGAAAAAACCATGTATTATCATCTATACCTGTATTTTCATCTTCAAAAAGATCTATATATTTCTCTACATTTTTCATAAAATATTCTGAACAGTATTTGTAATCTTGTCTATAGATTTTTGAACGATTATTTACCCATAAATCTTTCCAAATAGTATGTGGATCATTTTTCAAAAAAAATTCCAGACACCTATTTTTTTCTTCTTTTGTCATTAATCCAATATATCTTTCCATATCTTTTTCTTCTATTAAATTTCTCATAAATTGTATAAATGCTATACTATCTCTTCTTTGACATATCATATATTTCAAATATTTATTTTTTTCATATGTATACAGTACAATTCCGTAACTTGTAACTGGTTTTATTTTATCTAAATTTATTTTATCCAAATTATTTAACCTATTTAATTGGTTTGTTATTTCGAGTATATCAAATGTAATTTTACAGTTATTTAAATCTACAACATGTGGATGATTGATACTTTCAAAATTTTTCTTTTTTTTATCTTCAGTTATTTCAGTATTGTATTTTAAATAAATTTGTGATGTATCTGGTTTTATCTCGTTGAACGAGCTAGTCTCGTTGAAATTATTTTCAATAAATTCAGTATCATTTATAGGTAAATTTTTATAAGGAACGTGTATATCAAAATTTGAAATACTTTTATACTTTGTAGAATTCCAAAAAAAACTTGAACTATCATTTTTTTTGTCTCTATATAGAATACTTTTTTTCTTTTTTCTAAAATTGGCAAAATCGTCAACGTTCATTTTTATAAATTTATTTTGAATTACTTTATCAGAAACCATATTTTATACAATGAAATTCTCTGTAAAATGCACATATTTATTTATAAAAATAAAGTTTAAATTTATTTTACTTTATAATTATTTAGCCAATTTATTATAATGTATTTTTATATACTTTAGTAAATTTCCTTTAGTAAATGTCCTTTATCATTTTCATTTTTTATTTATAAAAAATAAAAAATTAATTTAAGAAAATTTTATTTCCTTTATTTGGAGTTTATTCTTTTCAATTGTATCTTTAGTACTATTAAGTAATTGTGTTAAAACATCTTGTGAATTTCTAACTCCATTATTTTCAAGAACTTCAATCATAGATTGAATTCTATCTTGTTTATTCTTTGATTTTGTTTGTTTGTAATTCTTATTCAAAACAATTAAATTATTATATTGAATTCCTGGTTGATTTACTTCAATTAAATATTGAGTTATTTCTCTTTCAGTTTCTTCTTTTTGCAATTTCAAGTTTTTGATATTGAGAGCTAATCTCTTAATTTCATTATTTAATTGGCCCAATTTAACAAGGTCAGCAACTACTTTTTCATTAGACATTTTATAATAATTATAGTATAAAATTCTATTGTATTATTTTATAAAATTTGTTATTTAAATTATTTATTGTATTTTATAATTTATAATAAATCTAAATTATACCATAATTATTGTAAAATGAGCAATGAACAATCAAATCAAAATGAACAGTCAAGCCGACTCAGTAACATTACTCAAACTAAATATATAAAACAATTACCAATTAATTTGAATAATACCATTTCTCAATCTGTATATTTCTTTAGTAATATTCTAATTGATAACAATATATATATAGCACAGCAATGCAATAGTATTCATAATGCTCTTTTTATAATTGATGTATGGAATAAGTATGATTACAATATAGGAACACTTAATGCTTTTGTTCATGAAAGTTTATATGAAGAAGATAAAGAAGACAAATCAAAACAAAAAGATACAAATATAGAAGAACTAGTCAGAAAAACTCATGGAGATAACAAATTTGACACGTCAAAACAAGAATATTATAAACCTGATTATAATTATTATGTATATCTTTCAGATGATAATATTCAAGAAAATATATTTGGAAATGGAGATAATGATTATAAAGTAGTAATTTATAAAAAAGATAATATTCTACATTTTATTGCACTTTTATTTTATAAAGAAATTGATTAAAAATATATTTTATAACTTTAGAGGAATATCTGGAGACATATCGTTTAATGTTTTTGCTAACTGTCTATTATTATCAAAAAATGAAGACAATAATGCATATTGTTGTTCTTGTGTTTTACCAGATAAACTACTATCTTGTTTAATTAATTCATTTAAAATAATCTTATTCAACTGAACATTTTTACCTAATAACTTTGCTTTTTGTTCATCTGATAAATTGATATTAGCATTTTTATTAGAGTTAAATTTATCTAAATTTATGTTTATATTTTTTAGATTTGTCAATATGTTATTATCTATATTATTTTTATTGTCTTTTACTTTTTGAGTTATATTTAATTTATTTTTTGAGTTTTGTAATGCATTTAACACATTTTTGTAATTAATATAATTATCAATATTGTTCCGTGTGATTACATATACATCTCCTTTACTGTCATTAGTATACAAGAAATTTTCTAATTTCTCACCTTTGCTTGTAAAATTTTTTAATATAGGTAAAACATCATTTATCAAATTCCCTCCATTGTTATTCAACATTTTAACATTATTCTCCCAATCTATATTGTTAACTTTCAATATATCCTTAGGAATTATTATATTATTACTTTTATTTGGTATCCTAAATATATAAACAGGTCCAGAATTAGAATTATCAATTAAATTCCATTTTTTAGGACCAATAACACCTGGTTTTAGAGAGAATTGAGTTATTATATCCATCAATTCTGAAGATATTGTGCCTAATCCATAATATGGAATGCCTTTATTGTCGTAAAATGGTATAATTTGAGAAGAATTATTGTAGTTGTTTATTGTCCAATTTGTAGGTTTAGATGTTTGTTTAGAATAATGGAAAATATTTGATTGCATAATTCTATTCGGTACTCTCAAATATTTTCCATTATTTTCGTCAGTCATTAAATATGAAATATTTGTAGGAGGATTTTCATAATTTTCATAAAAAGAACACTTTTCATTTTTACGTGAAAATAATTTTACTAATAACAGTATAACTAAAATTACAATTACACAATATATAATTTTATTCTAAATCTTCATTCGGTGATAATATTTATATTATAATTAATATAAATATTTTTATTCTAAATCTTTCAATTCTTGTATTTCATTTTATTTATAAAAGTTTGTGTATTTTTGAATTTATTTCTATCTATTTCTTTTTTCAATTTCTCGTCATTTTTAATTTTATCAAATTCTGTTTGGAATGTTGTTTTCAATAAATTTACATCTATAAATGGTAACAATATATTTTTTTCAACAAACCTTGTCTTATCCGAAAAAGAACCATTATTTTTTATTTCTACTTTAATGTTACTTAAGTTTGGATAAAAAGAATTAATTGGACTGTCTTTTGATATCATAAGTTCAGAGATACCATGTGGAAGGATATTTGAACTTTCTGGTGGCAAAACAGCTAATAACTGTTCGTAAGGAGTTAATGGTTCATTTTTATTGAATTTAAATACTAGTTTTTTACCTTTTTGTTTCACTAATTTCAAATAATCACAAATATCTGAAAAAAATGGAGCATAATGATAAGGATAGTACCAATACCAATCAGGTATATCATATAAATAATAATTCAAAACAAACTGTATACCTTTCAAATATTCTTTACATAAATTATTTTTCTGAACTTTAAAAGATACTGGATTTTCAGTATCTATATTTAGTTTTTTGTAAAAATTCATTTTAAAATCAGAAAGACTTTCAGACGTTGAAAAAGACACATTTTCTTCATTGTTTGACCCAGACTTGAATTTTTGATTATACAATAATTCTTCATTTTTACTCAATAACTCAAAAAAATAAATACAGCTATCTAATTCTAGTGTTATTTTATTTTGTGTTGTATCTAATTTTGTTAAATTACCACAATTAATTAAAGTTTCAGTATATAATAAAAACAAAATATCAATTCCATTTTTATCAGTTAATATAACTGGATTTTCTGGTAAAAAATCATTTCCGAAAAAGAAACAAAATAATATAAAATCACTAATAATCCTTTTTTTATCAATTGTATTATTGCTTGTATTTATAGTAAATTTTTCAAATTTACTCTTTAGAATGTCACTAAACAAATTAACATCTACCACGAAATAATTGCATTTTACATTTTGATATATATTTTCTCTCATTATATAACAATTTTTAAATTCATGTGTACACACAGAACTTAAAGAAAGCATAATTAAATCAGCATCTGGTGAATGTATACAATACGTTCCATATGTGCCAATTTCTTTTAAAAGATGCATAATTTTATGTTCACCTTCTCCAGGAACTTGTTCCGAACTAAAATATACATTAATATCCTTCCATGAATTCTCTTTTTTTAATTTTATAAATTTATTTAGGTAATTTGACAAATCATACATAAATTCGCTACCAGTTGTTATCTCATTTGGGTCAAATTCTTTTTTTACTTCTATTTCGTTATTTTCACCAGAATAGAATTTATCTATAACTGAACGATATCTACGTTGTCTTTGTTGATATTGTTTTGACATACCAGCAGTTCCATCAAGAGCAATCATAATTGCTTTTTTTGGTTTTACAATATTATATAATTCATTTATTTTATCACAAATTTTATCATAACATTCAATTCGTTTTGACGTATATGTTTTTTTATGCAATAAATTCCTTAAATTGTCATTTGATTGATATTGTCCATATCCAAAAACTTGCTGACATATGGGATGAACAATCGCATTTAAATCTAAAGCATATGTATCTATATTAATTGAATGTTTATAAAATGTTTCTCTTTCATAAATTTTATATAATGTTTGTGGATATTCTTTATACAACCAGTAAAAAAAACGAGGAATCCCCATTTTTACTAAAGACCTTAAAAACTCTCTATTTCAATATATAATTTATTTTTTTAAGTAAAATAAATTATATACAACAATCAATGCATGCAATATATATTCCCAATTGATATTATTTTTCTTTCAAAATCTGTATTTTTTATAAAATTATAAAATTTCAATATATTTTTTTCTGAATATTTACCTGAATATTGTGATTTATATATATTGTGATATTTTGAAACATCAGTTATTTCTATATATTTCCAAATTGTTTCTAACAGTTCTTCTTTGTTTCCGTAATTGTTATAATCTATAATAACATATTTAATTAATTCACTAAACCAGTATTTTAATTCGCTGTATTCGCTTGAAACCGCAATACTATCTCTATTTAAAAATTTTAAACTATTTCTTGGTGTTACATGAGATGAACTAGATAAACATTTATTTTGGTTTTTTTTTAATTCTTTGTTATTTAAGTTATCATTATATTTTTTTTCAAAAAAACATAACAAAAAACTAGCACAACTCATTTTAAAATTTTAATTAACTCGTTTTTTTAAATATATTAATTTTTACTTTTTATGTAAAATAATATACAAATCAATATAATTATAAATGCTCCACAAATTGCTAAACCTATAATATAAGGACGTTTATCAAGTACAGGACAAATTTCACGTTCAGGACATTTTTCACGTTCAGGACATTTTTCACGTTCAGGACATTTTTCACGTTCAGGACATTTTTGACAAGTAGGACAAGAGTCAATCAATTGAGGTTTCAAAGGCTTATATAATAACTGATTATTACTGTCAATATATGGAAACGTTCAGGACAAATTTCACGTTCAGGACATTTTTGACAAGTAGGACAAGAGTCAATCAATTGAGGTTTCAAAGGCTTATATAATAACTGATTATTACTGTCAATATATGGAACAATTGTAGTAATATGTCCTATTTTATAAATTCTGTCACGGACACCAATTACATTTAAATTTGGGAAACTAAAGCCCTTAGATACATATATAAATAAAGTTGATAAAACATCTGTCATTTTTCTGTTTTCTATTGTCATCACTATGATAATATTCATAAATGGTTTATTATTATTATTTATATTTTTATCTAAATATATATCTGTATTATCCATTGAATTTTCCTCTATTTGTTCTAATTGTTGTGTTTGTTCTAATTTTTGTTTTTTTTTGTAAAAAGTATATGGATCTATAGGCATTATATTAATATCTGAATTTCCATTAGAACCAGTAGACATATCTATAATGTTTTTAATAAACTTTTTAAATTTTAAACTTATAAAATTAACAGAAGGTTTAGAATCGTCAAATTCTTTATCTTCTAATAATTCTACATTATCAATATTTGTAATTTGTAAAATAGGTTCTCCATTGAATGTGTTTTTTTCCAAATCAAGGGTATTAATTGACATTTTTATATTATAAAAACATAATAAAAATAAACAAATAATTTATAGTGCTATACTTCGATTTGAAAATCCTGAACTCAAACCACCAGATGTATGTGCATCTTTTCTGATTGGAGCAGCACGGAGTTGCCATAATTCTTGGTTTCTCTTTCTCATTAATCTTTCCATTAAATCTTCTCTAAAATATATATTATCTGCATCATATTGATTATGTACTGTTTTCTTGACATCATTCAAACCTACATCTCTTGAATATTCTGGTTTAATTCTACCCATTGGATCTACAAAATCTATAAAATCAACTTTAGAACGTGTTCCAAAATTAGGATCACGATATGCATCAATATCACTATAGTAATATTGAACATTACCTAGATTCACATCAACATACGAACGATATTCGTCACCATAACCGGTAAAACGTGGATCATAGATATCTTCAAAATTAACTGAACCATCTTGTGAATCAAATGTATTGTATTTAGCAGACCATTGAGTTCTTCTAGGCATTTCTTCAAGACGTTCTTTTGGGATACCTCCTTCTCTGACTAATTGAGGATCAATACGATGGTATAAAGGATATGAACCTCCATAAGTAGCAACTTGATCAACAACACGAGGTGGCAAATCAGGATTATATGAAATACCCATGTTTGCATTTATGGGTTCAGCTGTATCTGAAAATGAATATAAGTTAGGTTGGACATTTTGTAAATATTTAGTTCTTTCAGGAACATTAACCATTCCTGGACCATAAATTGAAACTGGAGTTTTAGGTATCAATAAATTTCCTGGAGGCAATTTAGAAGGATCAGTCTCATACATATGAGCTGCAGTATTTTGTATTTTAGCATTTTGTAATAAACGTCTTTGATCTCTTGCTATTGCTTGATCAATCATTTCATTAGGTAAAAATCCGGCTGCAGATTCGTTATTAGAGAGTGTAATTTCAGGACGTCTTTCGCTCATGTCATCGTTGCCTCTTAGAGGTATATAATTTAATATATTTTTATTTGGTGAATTCGAAATATCAAAACGTTCTTGAATTGTAGTAGTTGGTATTTTTTCAGGGTTGTCAACTTGAATTTGCCAGTTAGCAATATTATTTACAATAGGTTTTTGTTCATAAATTTGCTGTTGTGATTGTTGATCAGAATTATCGTTAGTTGAATTTAAATAGTCTCTAATATCATTCATAATAGTAGATATTGAAGTTGTTTTTTCTTTTGTATTATTTATATTTCCTATATTAGTTGTTCCTGGAGAGTTACTTATATTTCCATTTTGTTTATTACAATATTGATTTAAATTTAATAAACCAAAATCATCACGATAACTATCAACACGAGCATCAAATCCATCAGTATAGTTTAACGGTTCGTATTCATCGGTTAAATTAAATCCCATACTGTTATCATTTACAGCAGAATGTTTATAAGAAGGAAATGACCATATTTCTCTATCATGAGAACGGGGATAAATAATAGGAGTAGGACTTAATTTTTCCATGGCTTTGGAATTTTTAAGTAAAGGGTATTTATAAACTGGTGGTGTATCCATTTTTTCTTTTATCTGGATATTATTATTTATATTAGATAAATAATTTAATTCTTTAAAATATTCTTTTTTTGTTATTTGGAAATAAAAAATTGTCAAGAAAATAATTGATAAAACAAAGATGGATAATATGATTATTGTATTTTTATTTCTTCTGTTTTTAGATATACCTTTAGTCGGTGAAATTATAAAAAATATCAAAAATATTAATATTAAAAACCTTGAAACGTTATTGTAATTTTCTTCATCTGTATTTTTATGACTTGGAAGTAAACTTGTTGATGAAAATAGACTTTCTATATTGTCAATCCATATTTTTTGGGAATTATTTAATTTTATCATTTTAGTTATATAAATAAAAGAAATTATTTAACATATTTGATAAAATGGGAACAAAACATAGTAAAGAAAACACAAATGAAGAAAAATGCTATATTAAACTGAATAAAAGAATGGAAAATATAGATAAAAGCAAAGATAATTTAGAACAAATATTGGATGATATAAATAATATAATCGATATTATTGAAGAAGGTAAAGAAATACCTTTACATTATATTAACCGACTACCTAATATTACTAAAAACATACCTAAAAATGAAAAACAAAAATTATTTTCTAGATGTACTGAAAAAAAATATAATGATTGTATTTATACGTATAATCCTAATATTGACAATTATTGTAAAATTTCATGTAATAAATGTAGTAGTAAAGAAGAATGCTGCAAAGAATATTCAAAAATTAAATGTGGTGTTGATAGAAAATTTATACTTCATTCTATATTAGAAATATATAAAAATTTATATAAACAAAAATTTAGTCACCGTTATTTTGATAATTTTGATTACGATAAATGTCACGAACAGATAGATAGTTATGATGAATCACATCCTGAATCACATCCTGAATCACATCCTGAATCACATCCTGAATCACATCCTGAATCACATCCTGAATCACATCCTGAATCACATCCTGAATCACATCCTGAATCACATCCTGAATCATAACTAAAGTCTGATATATAAAAAAATTGATTTTTATTTAAAAAAAATATGATTAATTACTTAAATTCTACATAAAAAGAAACATATATAATCTTTGTATTTTTCAAAGATGTCTTCAATTAATATTAATTATAACGAATACAAAGGTCGTCTTTCTCTTGGTCTGTGTTGTATTAACACAGAATTAAGAAATCAAAAATATCCAGTTTATTGTTCTAGAACTTGCATTCGCAAAAACTTTACTTTAGAAAAAGCAAAACAGTTAGCTTTACAAAATGTAAAAGATATTCAGGAACTCATTGTTTGGAATTATGAAAACAATATTCGTTGTCTAAGATTAAGCAGTGATATGTTTCCTCATTTTACTGATACTGAAACTGAAAAATACACCATTGATTTTGCTAAAGATGAACTTGAATTTGCAGGTGGTTTGGCAAAATCATTTGGACATAGAATATTAATGCATCCAGGTCAATATAATCAAGTTGGAGCAAAAGACCAAAAAGTGTTTCAAAAAACCATAGAAGATTTAGAACATCATGCTAATATTTTAGATACAATGGATATTGGTAAAGATGGTGTTATTATAGTTCATGGAGGTGGAACTTACGGTAATAAAGAAAATACAAAACGAAGATGGATTGAACAATTTGATGAATT